>Ga0209710_1000264_pt1 | contig 56084 bp, 36 predicted proteins | sample ArcticOcean_MG_C_5_FD_187436 | JGI IMG/M metagenome (GOLD analysis project Ga0209710, IMG submission 187436) | Marine microbial communities from western Arctic Ocean - ArcticOcean_MG_CB4_138 (SPAdes) (version 2) | ecosystem: Environmental > Aquatic > Marine > Oceanic | place: Arctic Ocean...
CCCGATGGGGGGGGGGTTGTTCGGCGCGGCGCCGGGGGGGATGTTCGGCGCGCCCGCGGCCGCGGGCGGGGGGCTGTTCGGGGCGTCGGGTGCGGTGCCGGCGGGGGGTGGGCTGTTCGGAGCGGCCGCGCCCGCCGCGGGCGGTGGGCTGTTCGGCGCGGCCGCGCCCGCCGCTGGCGGTGGGCTGTTCGGCGCCTCCGCGCCCGCCCAAGCAGGCGGAGGGCTGTTCGGAGCGTCCGCGCCCGCCGCGGGCGGTGGGCTGTTCGGCGCGTCCGCGAGCGCACCGAGCCCCGGGCTTTTCGGTACTGCGCCTACGCTCATTCCGGGCGGGATGGGAGGCGGGCTTTTCGGGTCGCCGGCGCCGACCTTGGGTGGGGGCTTCGGGTCGCCGGCGCCCGTGGCGGCGGCGGGCTTTGGGTCGCCGGCGCCGAGCGGCGGCCTTTTTGGGTCGCCGGCGCCGGCGGGCGGCGGGGGTTTGTTCGGCGCTCCGTCGCCCGCCACAGGGGGAGGGCTCTTCGGGGCTCCCTCCGCTACTGGCGGTGGGTTCGGTACCCCCGGGGCGTTCGGGGCGCCCGCGACGCAGCAGCCGCGAAGGTCAAGAAGGCGATGAGAGCGGCGGCGCGTAGAGCGTTGTGTTATGTACCAAAGCACTCACTGCAAATGCCTTTATTTTCCGGGGCGCGGATTTTATCGGACCCGGTCGGATTGGTGACTCATCCGCGTTCCGCACCTTCCCCAGCACAGTGGGGCGCGCGTCGCGGGGACGTTTGGTTTCCGCGCGATGTTAAAGAGGGGCAGCTCGCTGAAGTCCACCGCGCGTGACTTGTCTCGAAAGCTCGAGGAGGAGGAGGAGGACGCGGAGGCGTCGCGAAAAAAATCGTTCCTCGAGAGTGTCGGGTACACCCTGGTTCGGTTCCTCGGCGCCTCCGCGTTGTTTCTGGTGTTGTTGTTCGGTGCCGCGTACGTGCTTTGGATTTACGAGGCCCCCATCGAGGCCGGCGCGCGGGTAGCGGACCACGCCGAGCGCGATCGATGGCGGTCCATAATCGCGCGTTTGTTCCGCTTCATCGCGGTCCCGAGCGCGGATGGTTTATCCGGCACTACGTGTTCCGCCGCGTACGACAACGTGGCGGGCGTTTTCCCCGACTACGACTTGCCCACCCCCCCCGAGCGTTGGGTGTTGGCCAGTGACAACGTCACGACGTGCGACGTCGGCACGAGTGCGAGCGGTACGTGTGTGTTGACCTGCGTGTTGAAGCACCCCACTTTTAAACAAGTCGAGCGGTGCCGGGTGGTGGACGCGGACGGGTATAACCCAGCGTTGTTCGACGCGACCTGCTTGGCCAGCACCTCGGCCTGCCCTAATTGCCACCTCCTGACGGTTGGCCTCGGGGAGCTGACGTTCATGGGCCCGGCCGGTGAGGACCCAAGCGGCAAGCGGAAAATCCAGCTCGCGGAGATTTACGCGACGTACCGCTCGCGGCTGGAGTCGATCGCGCCGACCACGCACTGGGACGCGCGCGGGAGCATTTTCTTCGCCTTCACCGTGCTCACCGCGGTCGGTTACGGCAACTACGCCCCCACCGCGTGGCAAAGCAAGCTCGCAATCACGGCGACTGCGATTCCGGGAATCGTGGTGTTCGCGTACGCCCTCAGTTTGTTCGCGGGAACCGTGATGCGCACGGTGACGTATTTGAAAGTGAAGTTTGAGTTCGCGCGCGCGCGACCGCGGGTCACGCGGCGCGCGCGGATATGGGCAAACACCCTGCGGCAATGCGACGTGGACGGCAACGGCGAGCTTTCACTGGAGGAGCTCGTTAAAGGCGCGGATGCGATTTGTAAAATTATAGGCATCGACGTCGGCGGCGATGCCGGCGGGACGGGGGACGGGAAGAAAGGGGTACAATCGGGAGACGACGACACCGCTGATGAAAACTCGAACCATGACGCGGACGACGACGACGACAACGTCAAAACGTACCACGCGCCTGGCTCGCTGGGGTACCAAATTGCAACTGCGAAGAAACGAGGCCCTTCGAATCCCATATCTGCCCACGCGCAGACCGAGGCGCGGGATTTCATCAAACGCGCGTTCGCGGATGCCGACGTGCACGGCAAGGGTTCGTTGACTTTGATGGAATCCATGGCCATGGTGAGCGACTTGGTGCGCGTGCGTGAGACGCAGCTCGTTGAGTCGCAGAGCTGGGAGAACCTGAAGGCTTCCGTTTTTTGTTTCCTTCCCCTCGTCGCGGTCGCGGCGTTGGGGTTCAAACGGTTGGAACGAAACGCGGGGAACGATTCGTACACCCATCTGGACTGTTTCTACTTTGTCATTGTTTCCCTCACCACCGTAGGGCTGGGCGACATCACCCCGTCCCGAGGCTACTCCTTGGGGTTCTGGTACGTCTGGATGACGATGGGGCTGGGGTTGATTGCTTTGATTTTCGCAAACGCGGGCGCGATCCTGGCGAACGCCTCGGCGCGGTACGAACTCATGGCGTTTAAAAACGCGAACGCGTTGAGGAAACCTTCTGGGAAGTCCGGGAAGAGTTTAGAGAAACCCAAAATGCCAAGTCTCAAATCCCGCGAAACCGGTTTAAGGACGAAGAAACCCGAAGTGAGCTTCGCGAAAAAAAAGACGCTGGAGAAAAGCCGAAGCGCGTCGTCCAAAGTCGCGCCGTCGCCGTCGCCGGCGCCGAGACGACTCGAAATGGACGTGGACGTGGAGAAGGCGTTTGGGAATCGCGAAAATAGCAAGTGGGGAACGAAACGGTGACACGAGTGCGTTGTAATATCAGCAGTACGTTTGGTACCGCTGGTGTCTATTGAGTGTCTTTGACCAGTCGGAGTGCTAGCACTCTCCTCGAGACATCTGTAGAATCCGAAACCGTTTTTTTGGAAACTGTTTACGAACGAACTCAAAACGATATTTCCCCTCGTTGAACGGTGTTGAACGCTACTGCTGACTCGGCACCCCGACACATCCTCCCCCGGCACTCCCCGCCGCGCACGGAACTACCATGGCAAACTCGGCCGGGGACGCCTCGAGCGGGTCACCCGTGTCCGCCACGCCGCAGGTCGAGTCGTCTTCCCTTTCCCTGCTTCACGACGTCGCGGGCGCGCTCGTGAAGCTCGTGGTTTCACAAACCATTTTGGTGGCGCTGACAATCGCGCTCGCCTATTTGCTCATCGAGTACGAAGCGCCTCACGAGAAGGTGTTGCTCGCGGATGACGCACTATACCGCGCGCGCGCGCACCAGATGATCTCCGAAGTATTCGGGTTCCACGACGTCCCGGCTGACCGCGGTTTGGTCGGGATCACTTTGTGTGCGGAGGCGTACGATGGGTACCAGATTCCGGCAACCACGGAGGGCGACCTGATTTTTGGGGGTGGCGTGTATGGGATTTTCCCCGATTCGCACGATTCGCGAGGCGCTGATTCCGAACACCCCACGGAGCAGTGGATCGACGCTACCGACCGACACACGAGATGCGAGACCAACGCGGATGGTACCGCCGCTTCAAAAAACACAGACGGGTCGTACAGCGGGTGTGTTCTTCGGTGCGCGCTGCGGCAACCGCCGGCGGCGGCGGTGCGTCTTTGCCGCAACCTGGGCCACGCCGACGTCAGCGCTAACTTCGACCCTTTGTGTTTGGTGAGCTCGGCGTCTTGTCCAAACTGCAACATTTTACGGAAACGAATAACGGACCTTACCTTCCACGCCCCCGTGAATAGCCCCCCGCACGGCGACCACGTGCTGCAGCTCGCGGAGGTGTACGAGACGTACGCGTCCGTGGTGGAGACGTCGGCGCCGGACCGGAACTGGACGTGGGAAGGTTCGTTGTTCTTCGCCTTTACCATGTTAACCACAGTCGGGTACGGCAGTTTCGCCCCTGGACACGAGGCGTCGAAACTCGCCATAACGATTTTGATCGTTCCCGGGATCGTAGCTTTCGGCACCGCCCTGGCGTCGTTCGCGAACGTCGTCATGAAGGTTGTTTCCTTCGTGCAGCGAAAACTCGGGTTGAAATCCACGCGGACGGTGAAAAACTCTCCCAAGGTTTGGGAAGCCACCCTACGGGGTTGCGACACATCGGGGAACGGCACGTTATCGCTGGAGGAGCTGCTTCTTGGGGCGGATGAGGTGCTGGCCGTGATGGGTCTAGAGGGCACGCGCGGCGCCAAGCACGAAAAGCACGCCCAGCGCACGAAGCAATTCATCACGCGCGCGTTCGCGGCGGCGGAGGATGACGCGTCCGGTGAGCTCACAATCGGCGAAGGCATGACCATGATTGGCGATTTAGTGCGTACCGCGCAGCTCGACATCGACGCACAGGAGGCGCTTGAAACTCTTGTTGGGTCGGTGATCGCGTTCTTCGTCGTGTTAACCATCGCGGCGTTTTCGTTTTTAAACCTGGAAAGTGACGACGACTACACCGTGCTGGACGCGTTTTACTTCATGATGGTTTCCTTCTCGACGCTAGGTCTGGGGGACATAACCCCGTCGTATGGGAATTCGATGTACGTGTGGTACGCGTATACCTTACTAGGCCTGGGCGTCCTAGCCGTAGTAATGACCGCGCTAGGGGATATCGTCACCGCGCACGCCACCAGGCTCGCAATCGCAAAGGCGTCGGGAACCGAATCGGCGCCCGCGCGTAAAAAAGAAAAAGGTGACCAAGCGCCGGCTGAAAAAATGGCGGAGTTTTCGCGCGTTCGACGCGCGCGTACGTTTATTAATTATCATACCTTCTGTATGAAGATCAGTGACGCCGCGCGTGTCCTCGTATCAGTATCGAGGGCAGCCGTTTGCGATCGCCCAGTTCAACAGCTTGAAGTGTCTGCCCTGTGCCGCCCACTCGCACGTCCTCTTGTTCCACGGACAGCCGTTCGCACGCAACCACTGCAGCACCTCGAGGTGCCCGTTCCCCGCCGCCTCCGCGCACGTTTGCGCGCTCCACGGGCAGCCGTTTTTGCGCAACCACTGCAGCACCTCGAGATGTCCGCCAGTCGCCGCGAACTCGCACGTAAAAGCGCCCCATGGGCATTCATTGGCGCGCGCCCACTGCAGCACCTCGAGATGCCCGCCCCTCGCCGCCATCCTACTCGCCCCATCGTCCCATGGACAGCCGTTCGCGCGCGCCCACTGCAGCATCTCGAGGTGCCCGCCCCTCGCCGCCCACGCGCACGTCCTCTCGTCCCACGGGCAGCCATTCGCGTGCGCCCACTGCAACATCTCAAGATGCCCGCCCTGCGCCGCAGTCTGGCACGTCTCCTCTTTCCACGGGCACCCGTTCGCGTGCGCCCACTGCAGCACCTCGAGGTGCCCACCCAATGCCGCATACGTGGAAGAACTTTGTCCAACTTCAGACGACCTTGTCGATGCAGGTGCTTCAGCGTGCTTAAGTACCCAAGCCATACGGCATCGAACATTTCCATCCTTTTCACCGGATGCCCAGTCGCCGCAACCGCGTCGCGCATCGCACGACTCACCGCTCGAAGCCGGGCGAGATCTGTAGGGTCTTTGATCCTTCCGAGAACCTCGCCGACGACGACGTCGTCGGAAAGACCTGGGATGGCGCTCTGCGTCTCGGGCTGGATGGCGACGGTCGCAGGTTGTTCGCGCGTATTTCCGTGTGCAGATGCCGTTTCGACACCGGGCGTCGCGTTGGAAGACATCATGGAGGGTGGCACGCGGCGCGGCGTTGTGGTGAGTTTTTCGAGTTCGAAAGACGATTTTCAGGTTCGGGCCGTTGCTTCGGGTCTTCATCGATCCACAAACTTCGCCGCCGCGCGTTGTGCTTGGCACTCCATGGCCGCGCGGTCCCCCACACGTGGACTTTCGGACCCTACGTTCACCGGCAGTCCCAGCAGTGAGGTGTTTGAAATGCGCCGGATCAGCCAGAACCTGTCCAGAGGCCGCCGTGGGGGTTTCTTGGCACGCGCGTTGCACGGCGAAAAGCCCGAGCTCGTGGTTTTGGTGGTAGTCGTTTTGTGTTCGGTGTGTGGGTACTACTCCGTGTTCGGGGGATCATCGTCCGCCCCCCCCACGTCGGTGAACACGGTCGGGAAGACGGGGCTCGCGGTAAGCACGTACAAACCCGCGAAATCCGTGAACTGGGTTTCCGTTTTGAGAAGCTGCACTCCAACCGAGACACGCATTGGCGACGGGAAGGATGGCGATGAGGACCCCGGTGAACCGATGCGCGTTTTGGTCACGGGCGCCGCGGGGTTCGTGGGTTTCCACGTGTCCCTACAACTGAAGAGTTTGGGACACGGGGTGTTGGGTTTGGACAACGTGAACGACTACTACCCACCAGTGCTGAAGCGCGCGCGGTTGGCGAAGCTGGCGAACGCGGGTATCGAAAACGTGGAGGCGGATTTGAACGACGGCGTTTTGGTGCGGAAAGCGCTCGATGCGTGTAAATTCACGCACGTCCTGCACCTCGCCGCGCAAGCCGGTGTCCGGTACGCGGTGAAGAACCCGTCATCCTACGTGCACAGCAACGTCGCCGGTTTCGTGACGCTTTTGGAGGAAATAGTACACACCTCGCCCACCCCGAAGCTTGTGTTCGCCAGTAGTTCGTCCGTGTACGGCTTAAACACGAAGACTCCGTTTTCGGAAGATGACGTGACGGACTCGCCGGCGTCGCTCTACGCGGCGACGAAAAAAGCGGACGAACTGTTGGCGCACACGTACAACCACATTCACGGCCTTGCGGTTACCGGGCTGCGTTTTTTCACCGTGTATGGGAGCTACGGCCGCCCCGACATGGCGTACTTTTCCTTTGCCAACAACATCGTGCGGGGTAAGCCGATTACTATTTTTCAAGGCGATGGAGGAAAAGAACTGGCGCGGGATTTTACGCACATCTCAGACGTGGTGGACGGCGTCGTGGCGAGTTTAGTAACCAGCGAGGCTTCCGGGAAAAAGCAGGACGGCACGAAACCACGGTTCAGGATCTTCAACCTGGGGAACAAGCACCCGGTGACGGTGAGCGATTTCGTGACGTCGCTTGAGACGCACTTGGGGAAAACCGCAAAGCGCGAATACGTGCCGATGCCGAAAACGGGCGACGTCCCGTTCACGCATGCCGACGTTAGTAAAGCGCACGCAGAACTCGGGTACGACCCGAAAACATCTCTAGACGAGGGGCTCAAGATGTTCGCGCAGTGGTACCTGGAGTTTTGCGCGGGGAGCGCGTGCGCGGAAATACAGGCGTACAAGCCGAGCTAGTCGGGTTGATGGGGATGGATGTGGCGCGGAGGATGGACAAACTCTTACGTATTACTAGAATTGTTGTAGGTATTACTATTATCCGTTACAACGAAGGACCACTCCGCAAAGGGTTCCACGCCGGTATCACCCGGCGGAATCATCCTTTTAGGCTCCTCTTTAACTACCGTCGTGACGCCCGCCGGCGTTTTCGTCTTCTCTTTTTTCTCTCAATTTGAAATCTACAACGTACCTTGAGAAGGTGATTGAATTCTAATCCACCGAGCACAGCAGCGCGACGCCCCGCATGATCCACTTCGAGGGCGGGTCTTCCGTTCGTAACGAAAACCGGTCGATGAAGTACTGCCCGGTTCGTTTCTTGATTTTGTAAGCAGGGGCTTCGAACTGGTTCTTGTAAACCTTGTCCATCGCGCGTTTCCCCGTGACTTGCAGCACGGGCAGTGGCGTGAAGAGTTTCTTCGGGTCGCTGTCCACCAAACGGTTCTCCTTGCCGTGCCACTTGCACCCTTCCAGGAACAGCCCGTATACGTACACCCCGTCCTTGGCTTCCTCCTTGAGCTGATTTAGCTCTAGTGGCGGGGAGGTGACCCACGAGTCCATCACCACGTCGTCAAGCGCCCACCGTTCCTTGGCGTGCGCCCGGTTCACCTCCTGTTTCATGGCAGTCAAAAAACCTTGCGGGTTGAAAAACCCGGTGAGCCAAAACGCTTTCGGGCGGCCTTTGGTGAGCCACTTGTCTAACTGGTCGTGCCTCTGCAAAAGACCTTGAAACCAGCTCCCGATCGTAGCAGATTCCCACGACCACCGCAGCCAAGCGGTCGGTATGCTCGCGTTGAACAGCTTATCCAGGGCTTCAACTAAATCCCCCGCCAGCGCGATCGTGCCCGCGATGGCGAGGCGCAAATTCACAAGCGTCGTGCGTGTCAGGTTGATGATTATGTTCAAACGGTCAATCTCCTGTCTCAGGTGCACCGTCAGGGGCTGCGTAGGGCCTCCTGGTAGCTTTCTGAGCGCTTCCTTCACGAGCTCAACCACGAACGCGTTCGGCACCTTGCTCAACAAGTCCTCACATATTTTATCCACGATCTCTTCGGGGGACGACCCGCCGCCGGCGCCGCCGGATTTGGGCATCGTGCCAATCACGGTTTCCACCAAGTCCGCCACCGCTAACGTGCGAAACGTCAAATCCGCGTTCGGGTGCAGCCCGAAAATCTCAGGCGACTCCAACGCTGGAAGCTTTTCAATCGCGGCTCGGAATTCGCCGATATCCGCCGTGTCAGGCACAACATAACCCGGGTAAATCTCCAGTCCTTTACTCAAGGCGTTTGCGTTGAAGTACTTGCCGGCGTACTGTTTGCGGAAAAGAAAAGGGTCAGTCGCGAGTGGCACCAAGTGCCGTGTATATCGCGATGTATTGGACGATGGCCTGGTCAACAGTAAGGGTAATCGGTCTGAACAGTCACCAGCTGAGAGATTAAACAGGGCACTTGTGATGTATGTAGTAACTACGTAATTACGGGCGGACAATGGGCAAACGGCCGGTGTGTCGGATTTGGGAAACGCGCACATCGCACGTACCGTGTCCATTAAAAGCTCGTCGAACCCGTCCGTGATGCGCCCGCCGTACTGGATCTGGGAGATCATGTACGTCACCGTGGGCCAGGTGGGCGAGGCGAGTTTCTTGGCGTCCATCTCGGTGAGGTGGTTCTGAAGAAACTGCACGCACGCGGATAAATCAGACTGGTTGAACTCGTACCGAATGTTCCACCCAATAGGGCCGAACTTCCGGCGTTCCTGCACCACGCTGTGCATGTAACACATCACAAACAACATCTGCCGCCACTCGTACCTCCCCACGGTGTCCAGCATGTCTTGGCTCACCCAGGCGTACGAGTTCCGCAACCCAGCCCGCATACCGACCGGGGCTTCGTTCGTGAGCTTGATACTCATCTGTAGTAAACCGATTGGAAATTGCGGGTGCGGCTCCGCCGTGATCCACAGCCGGAAGTCCTCGTGCAGGTTCTTGGTTTTGGTCAAGAAACTCTCAACCTCGGTGAGGTACCCCAAACCAAGATGCGTGTTTTGAAGCAACACCCACGTGCCGTCCTGCGTCGCCGCGGAAATCAGCTTCCGCGCGATGATCTCCTGGCCCTGCCCCATGGAGACGCCGTTCATTTTTATTTTTTTGCGCTTCGCCAGTTCCTCCACCAGTTTGGTGGGATCGGCGCCCGCGGAGAGAAGGCAGATCACCGGCGTCCACGGCGTGGTTTCCCGCCACGTCTGTTCCATGTTCAGCGGGATGGATTCCGTGAACCGGTCGCCGATGGCGTGCGCGATGTACGTCTGCGCCGCGACCATCGTGCGGTCCTCGCGCAAAGATTTCACCACGCACATTTTTTCAAAGTGGGTCATCTGGTCCTCGAAATCGGGAACGGGCGCTTGTTCGGGCGCTTCCAAGTCGTACCACTGGCGCCACAACGCGTCGTTTCGTTGAAACGAATTGAGAATATCGGAAAACGTGGGGTGGTTGGAAAGCGCCACGAGGTCCAGCCAGCACTTATCCGGAATCCAGTCCGCTGGTTTCTTTTTAACCGACTTAATGTCAAGCGACCCGCCGCCTTTCAGGAACACGTTCACTAAATCCAAACTCAACGCCTTGGCGCTGACTTGAATCTTGTTTGTTAACATCAGCGCGAACGTCAGCTTGTGTCGTTCGAACAAACCGCGCTGGATGTACAGGTAGATGGTGTAGGTCATGTGCTCCATGATGTTTTTAATTCGCTTCGCAGGCATCGCGGCTTTCTCCGCATCATCAATGGACTGCCCGTACAAAGCGTTGAACTGCCGCAGCGAGGTTTGGTACATCACGTCGCAGGTGGCGAACTCGGCGATGAGGAAGTAAATCAGCGTCGCGCGGTGCGCGACGGGGCGGTACTCCTCGCACGCTTCGGTGATTTTGACGTTAGTCTCCGCCGCAGTGGCCAGTTTCTCGTTCACCTCTTGCGCGGTCTGCTTGGTGTTGTTCAGCACGTCAATAAGCTCCACGTCGTCTAGTAAATTACCAGTCGAGTTCGCCAGGCGGAAAAGCAAGTCGTCCTCGAGTTGCTTGATTTTCTTTTTGTACGCAGTGACTTCCTCCACCAGGGCTTGTCGTTGTTCTTCCAGTTCGTGCTTTTCCTTTAAAATCAGCTTACCAAGGAGCTGGTCCTCCAGCCCGACCGCGGTGACGGTGAAGTCTATTACGGTAACTTTCGCGGACATCTCGGGGGAGTAGTGCGGGTTCGGAAGGCGCGTGGTGCAAAACAGCGTGAAGGACTCGGCGAAGTCGACTTCCTTGTCGAGCATTATGACCAGGTTCTTGCCTTTTTTGACGACGCGTTTTTCAAGAACTGGGTCCAGCATGGGGTCCAAGTCTTCCTCGATGTTCTCGATCAACATGGGTTTCCCGTACGAAAGCGCGTCTTCCAGGTGGTTCCTGAACATTTTTTCGCCCAACCCGGTAACGCGAAGCGCGTTTTTCTCCTCCCTGTTTTTGATCCACGAAACGCCCTGGCCTTGCGGGTCAACAAGCACGGGGTACCGCGTGGCTCGCGTGACCATGATTCCGTTTTGGATGCTTAGCTCATCCGTGGGAAGGCCTTGCAGGTTCCACTCCCCTATTTCGCTCTCCTCAACAAGGAACCGGGTGACGTCCAGGTTTTCGGTGATTGGAATCCCCCGCGCGGCGCAGTCGCCGTAAAAGTCGCGTTTCGTGAGCAAATCGCGAAACTCCTTGTTGAAGGGTCCGAGGTAGGACACGAACGACGACGCGAGCGCGCAGTCCCCCGTGAGCCTCTGAATTTGCAAATCGAACTGTTTACTCTGTTCCGTCCATCTCACCTCCTCCCCCGCGAGCGCGGATATCAACGCAGTGGCGCTGTCCATCCGGGCCTGCGTGGCCTGGGCGTCATCCTCCAAACGGCGCTTCTCCGCCATGGCGGTGTCGAACTTTTTAGTGGGAAGGAAAAGGGTAAGTCTTGTGTGATGGGCGATTTTCGTACAGTGGGCAAACAGTCTTGTACTCGGGGGTGCACTTGTTGCGGTGGTAAGACGTTTGCCGTAACTGCACTCCATACGTGGTATCAAACGTGTGTCAGGATTTTGGAAACCCCGTCCGGCCGTACCTTTGCCTGCATGTTGTCCAGCTTTTGCTGCACCCCCGCCATGATCGCCTCGGCGTCCGCTTTTTCGTGCATGGCGATTTTCAAATCCGCCTCCGCCACCCGCATCGCCGCGATTTTAGGCTCCACCACAGCCGCCACGAAGTGGTAGCTCTTCATGGCGAGGCACCAGTTGCACAGACCCGCCGCGGCGCCGGAGGCTTTCGCGGCGAGCTCGGCGTTGAAGTCGGAGCTGTCGAAGTACGCGTCAAGGAACTCGCACGTCTCGTCGTTAATTTGCGCTTTTTCGTCGGGAAAGAAAAGGGTCAGTCTTTCGTGACGTGTGTTACGTAATTACGGGCTCCCCAATCGGCATCCGGTAATGCGCCCTTCTGGTACGAGTATGTCGCGCCGTGTGGACAACAGTCGCCAGCGTTAGAGGTAAAACGGGTGGTGTTCTCGGATTTGGGAAACGCGCGCCCGGCCGTACCTTTCGGGAAGTTCATCAGGGACGCCAGAAACCCGCTTTCGCCCATCATCTTCATGGACTCCTTGCTCCAGTTCTCCAGCGCGTTGATCACCTGCACGCCCTTCACGTCGTGCCAGTCTATTTTCGACATCGGGTACTGCCGCAGCACTAACACGGTGTCCAGAATGCGCGCGATCAAATCGGGCGGTTTCTTCAGCGCCTTGACCGTGGCGATGTCACTCGCTTTTATGGAGTTCAGCGCGCTCACCGCCGCGTCCATCGCGGGCTGCGCTTTCTTCAAATCCGACTCCGCGTCCTCCTTGACCGCCGCGATCTCCTCCGCCTTCGCCGTGACGCCCTCCACGATGACGTTCACCTTCGCCTTTTCCTTCTCCGCGATCGCGGTGTTCGCGCTGATTTCCTTCAGCAAAGCAGCCGCCTCTGCCTGCGCCGTGGCCAGGTCCTTGTTCTTCGTGGTCAAATCAACCTGCATGGTTTTGACGTCGTTTTTGGCTTCGAAAAGTTTCCGCAGGCCGTTGTTGATTTTCGTCGCCAGCGTCTGCGTGTCGCTTAGTTTCTTGGTGTACAAACTGCGGTACCCGTCGATGAACGAGAGGTACGACTTCGGGGTGACGTACACGTTCCGCCTGAATTTTTCAAAGTACTCCTTGCACGCCTTGGTCACCGCGACGTGCACGTTGCCCATGTGCTCCTGGAGCTTGAACTTGTCCTCGTCGGAACACGCCATGGGGAAGTCCCCGATGAACTTGGTGCTCACGGCGATGAGCGCTTCTTGGGGCCACGGCAGGAACCAGTCGATGGTGCATCCGTTTATTAATCCAGGGAAGTTCCGCGCGCGAGTCGCGAAGGCGTCGCCCACGGGCGAGAAGCACAAACACGTGTGCAGGTTGTCTCTTACCCTGGATAGGAAAAGCGCGTACAGGTTGTCCCACGTATCGATCATCTCCGGGAACAGCTTTTTCGCAACCGGGCGCATGTCGTTGACGATCATGTCCAGTTCGTCTTTGGGAAAGAGTCCGGCAACCTCGCCCGTCATCAGGATCTGGTTGATGAACTCCAAGAAACTCTCCTCCTTCACTTCCGCGTCGGTGAAAATGAAACACACCTTCTGGCCTTTCAACCCGGCGACTTTGTACAGGCTCTTCAAATCCTCGAACAACGCGGCTTGGTTGTACTGCTTGCTGATTGTTATTTGGAACGTAAACGCGCCAGACACGTACGCGGCTAACCTCGTGAGGGACTGCTTACCCGAACCCCCCACGCCGACTAACAAAGCGCTGCCGCGGTCCATCGCCAGCAGCCGCGCGATGCGCATCATGTGCTTCAGCGCGTCATCGAAAAGCACCAAGTCCAGTTTCAGCGCTTTCGAGGTTTCGTTGAATATTTTCATCTTGGCATCCGCGACTTGCTTGATTGACGGCAGGGACACGGTTGACTCGTAGAAGCTCGGGTTGGAGTCGATCGTCTCCCCGGTTTCCTCGTCGAAGGTTGGTTCCCTCAGGAAATCCACGAAAAACACGCGCGTTTCGGTTTCTCTCCCGATTTCTTTGCCGAACGTTTCCTTCGTGATGGAGGAAAGCAAATCCGTGGTCCACTTCTTGTCGTCGTACGTCGTGAGCTTATCCACGAAAACGCGCTCGCACTCGTGTCGCCACAGCGCCACGAGGTACGCCTCCGGGGACGTGACGTCGCCGCCAAACGAGGCGTGTGGAGTTTCCGAAACCCGAAAGCGGTCGCGTTCCGCTAAAATCAAACCCTGGAAAACCTTGGAAAGCTCCCTCATGTTGAATAGGTAGTGAAACTTCGCGGGCGTGGGGAGCATCTTCTGTTGGACTTTGTTCCACACCCCGATTGTGATTGGCACGAGCTTTTCCGCCGCTGCGCACACCTCCGGGGCGAACACGTCGGCGGCGAACCTTCCCGCCACGAGCTGGCCGAAGATGTTGTTGATCGCGGCGACTGACGGCAGGGGGACGTTGAAAATGCAAAAGTGTCGTTTCAAGCGGTTGGGGATGTCGTTCTTACCGCCGCCCGGGGTGTTCATCGCGGCGAGGTACTGGCAATCCACGATCATCTTCATATCACCGATTGGTTTCTCCAGGGAGTACATCCCACCTTGTTCCAGGAGCTGTCGGACGATTTCGTTCGTCACCTGGTCCCCCCAGTCGTTCATCGCGGGCATGGAGATGTCATCCACAAAAACAAGCAGTTTCTTCCCCCCGGCCGGGCCGAAGGTCCGGCCTTGGCGTTTCTCCACCGAAGCTTCCACGGTGAACTGGAACACGCTCGGGGTGGTGAGCGAGGAGAAGGTAATCGACCGGCTGGCCATTACTTCTGGGTCGAAGGAACGCATGAAGGACTTGATCGTGGTTGTTTTCGCGGTCCCGGGGCCGCCCACGAACAGCGACGATTTGCCCACGGAAGACACTAACCGCAACACGTGCTCCAGCCGAACGCTGTCCAGCGTGGGAATCACCTGTGATTGGGCCAAAGAAAAGTGTCAGTCTTGTATATCGCGATGTATAGACAAACAGTCAGGGCAGAGGTAATAGTCCCTTCTGGTACGAGTATGGGCAAACAGGGAGGCCGGGATTTGGTGAAAGGACCAATGCCGTACCAGGCTGGCGAACTTGGGGCGCTCGTCCGACACGGGGTACTCCCACAGAGGCACCACCGCGGTCCAGTTCTGCCACGCCCCCGACGTCGGGTCCACGAAGTACTCGAAGAACGTGTCTGTGTCAGGCGCAACCCACGGGGACGGGACGTTGCCGTTCGAAAGCTTCACGAGGTGCGCGTTGAACTTGCTTCGGTCCTCTAGGGGCAGCGTGCCGCCCATCGCCCACGCGGCGCAGTAAATAAACAAACGCTCGTGTCGCTTCGTATCGAGCACCTCGCCTTGGTCCGCGAACGGTTTCAGGCTGGCGTTTAAAAGCGTGAGCAGTGACCCGACGGAACAGAAATCCGCGCTCACGTGTTCCCACGGCGCGCCGCCCATCACGGGCGCGCAGTTCAGTTTGGTGAACATAATCAGCGAGTCGACGTAGGTTTCGAAAAGAGGCGCCAGGGCGGCGACTTCCGTTTTTCCGCGCGTGTCCAGCCACGATTTCACAAGCGGCTTCCACCCCAGCTCCGTGTCGCTAACGTAGATGATCCCGGCCCTCGATACCGTCGCGGGGGACGCGTTGTTCAAGTTCTCAGGCTCGAACATGGCTTTCATGTTCCCGCTCATCTGCACGCGGTCGCCGTTTGCCAGGGTCAGGACTTTGTTATCGTCGAGCACCGTGTTTAAATTCTCGATCCAAATCGCATCCTGAGTGTAAAAGAAAAAGTGTCAGTCTCTCGTAATGTGTATGAGTAAACAGTCAGGGAGTCTTGTATGATACGAGCAGAGGTGATAATCGTAATGCGCCCTTCTGGTACGAGTTTGGGCAATCAGGGAGGCGGAACGTGGTGATTGGGAAAGGCCCGTACCACCGGCCCGTCCAACACGATCCATGTGTTGTTTTTCTTTTCCTTCGCCGCGCGTCGCCACAGCACCGCGAAAACCCCCTCCGTCCTGGAGAATGTAAAAATAAATGTCAGTCTCGTATGGGCAATCAGTCGGCGGAATGTGGTGATTGGGAAATACTTACCAGTCCCCAGTGCTCGCGTCCATCCGGCCGAACATCTGCGGCGCCGTAATAGCTTTGGGGTTCATCTTCCAAATCACGTGCTTCACGCCGGTTTCCGATAACGCCCCCGCCAGGGTTTCGCAAATCGCGGTTTTCCCCGACCCCGTGGGGCCGACGATCATGATCCCGTGCCGCACTTGGTAGGTTTCGTAAAGCTGCACGCACTTCGCGAGCCAGGTGGGGTGAAGCTGCAAACCCTTCGCCTGCGCGACTTTGGCCATCGCCGTTTCCACGTCAGGGAACGTGGCTTTGTCCGCCCTCGTGCCGGGGAAGATGTCGTCGATGAGCGAAAGAAACAGAGGCACGTCCTCCGCGACGAACTTGGACATGTTCATGTCCCTCAGCGTGCGCATGGCGAGGTACACCTCGCTCTTGTCCGGGTTCTCCCGCTTCGACGAACCCATCGTTCGCAACACGGAGATGATGTTCCGCAAACCGAAATCGTAATGCGCCTGCTTGGAAAGCTGCTGCTCGCACAACCCGTACAGGACAAAAAACTTTTTCCCGAGAAACTCGTTTTGCTGGTACCCGCACGCCGCGAGTTTTACTTTTTTGATGATTTGGCGGTTTGGGACCATCATGGTGACGCCTCTGAACAGGGATTTCAAGTTCTCGGGAAGCTCCTGGCGGCCGGCGTATCCCGGGTTCATAGTGATGAAGAACCCGACCCGGGGGTCAAGGGAAACCTTCGCGCCGTCGGTGAAGATGAACTCCTTTTTCCGTTCCCGGATCGCGGCGAGCACGCAAAACACTTGCTGCGCGCACACGGACAGGACGTCCAGGTTGATTCGGTTGAACTCGTCGAAGCACCCCCACAAGCCGCTTTGCGCCAAACCACGGTAAATCTTGCCCATGCCTTTGTAGTCCATCTGGTCACTGCAGTTGAACACCACGACGAACTTCCCTAAGGTGTTGCCGAGATCTTTCGTGGTTTCGGTTTTCCCCGTACCCGCCGGCCCGGCGGGCGCGCCTCCTAGGAACATCCCGAGCGCTTGCGAAAGCGTGACGTAGCAAATATCCGTCAGCGGCGTGATTACCAGGCGTTCCTTCACGCCTAGATACTCGTACGAGTACTCAAAATCAACGTCGCAGATGCTGATGATCACCGTGTTCAGCTCGTCTCTCCAGTAGAACCGGCACTGCTTCATCCACTCGAAATCGGAAGGGTCGCGGACGCGCTTCTTCGCAAGGTCCTCCGACGTGTCACGCTGGTGCACGTGCACCGTGATGACCGTCTCCAGGTTTTTGCGCTCGTTCTTCCCTAAACTCGCGCGCTGCGTCAGGACGATCATCTCCTTAAGAAGCGCTTCGCTCTTTTTACTCGCTTTTGACATCGCCGTTTTATCTTTTTTCGCCACCACCAACGCGCCCTGCATATCCGCGGTCCACAGGAACTGGATCCCAAGCAAAGAGATCTGCGCCGGGTGGCCGAACACGAAGGTTTCCAAATCCTGTTCGAAAACCGCGCTGTTTTTGTTACACGAAAAGTGTCAGTCTTGTATTGGGCGTGTATTGGACGATGTATGGACAAACAGTCACCGTAATCGGTCTGAACAGTCACCAGCTGAGAGATGAAACAGTGTGCCTGGATTTGGGAAAGCCCCAATACGTACCTGTTTGCCATTTTGATTATGCTCCGAATCGCTTCCTGCATCCCGTCCACCAGGCTCTGTAGCCAAACCTCGATGTTCCCCACGGCCATCACCGGGTTCGGTTCCAGAATTCCGTTCACCTCGGTGACGAACTTGACGCACTCGTTTTGCTGCGAGAACATCTCCAGCATTTTGGTTTTGTCCACTTTGTCGAAGGTAACCTCGGTGAGGGAGTCGAACAGCCCGGATTGGAAGTGCGGGGTGACGGATTGCGGGTCGCTTCCCAGGGACAGAATCTCGAGTAACGTGGGATCCGACACGAAGTAGAACCGCGGGAACTCCGCTCGCTTGGTGTCCAGGAACGCGGTGAGGCTCTTTTGACAAAGCTCGAGCTGCTCGGTGAGGTGCGGCAGCGTGTGCTGCAGGGTTTCGCTGGTGTAGCACACGGAAATCACGTTGGGTTCGTCCACCGCGCTCGCCACGGCTTTCATGAACGTCTTGTCGATGTTGTTGAACCGCTTGGCTTCCAGGGGGAGCTGTTTCACGATATCGCCGCCCGAAAAAACAGCCTCCATGTACATCCACATGTTCTGCACGATGAGCCAACCCTCAACGGTTTCGCCAACCGTGCTCAACTTGGCGATCCAAACACTCACCGATTCCTTGAACGGCGCGCTGTACCGGTTCGTGGCCATGCTCCCGAGCGCCATTTGCGTATCCTGAGAGATAAAAAAGAAAATGTCAGTCTCGTATGGGCAATCAGGGAGGCGGAATGTGGTGGGTGGGAAATACTTACCTCCAGCTTTTCAATCAGCTCCGCGGTCGGCGCCATGGCCAGCGTCACGGTGCCCCGCGATTTGTACGTCCCAAAGGAAAACACCTGGTCGCTCCATTCGGTTTCGATTTGACGTAGCTTGGTTTCAACCTGCGCTTCCTTGATCGCAGCAGTGGAAAGGTCCTCCACGTCCTCCGTGACGCGCAGCATGTTGGCGCTGAGAAGGTCCACTAACTTAAACGTGTCGGGGGACAAGTCGAACACAACGCCAGTGATCCTCCCGAGCTCGACCCAGTGCCGTTCCCGCATGTCCGGGCTGGAAAGCGCCTGCAGCAAGGGCAATATCTCCAGGAAGTCGTCAATCTTCTTCCGGCAGTCCGTGTACGCGGGCCAGTCGCGCAACGCCTTGGGGAGCTTCTTGCACTGCGCTTGGAACTGGGAAACCTGTTCGCTCATGGTGTCGATGCTCGCCACGACGTCGGTCCACAGGATGTCCGCGTAGTTGTCTATGGTGGAAAGCACGGTGGTGTACAGGTCGTACAACCGGGTGAGCATGCTGATTTCCTTTTCCGTTTTCTCCATCTCGGGGTACGAAGTGATGGGCAAACCGAAGAGTTCCTCGCCTGAACAGTAGTTGCGCCTGAGTGGGAAAGAAAAGTGTCAGTCTTTCGTAATGTGTATGAGTAAACAGTCGGAGGTAATAATCATGTATTGGGCGATGTATGGACAAACAGTCACCAGCTGAGAGGTAAAACAGTGTGTCATGATTCGGGAAAGCCCACTCCACGCACCACTTCCGCGCGCGCACGTCGAACATCTGCGTGAACTTTTTCAGCCGGTCCACGGCTTGCACCGGGATAAGCCCAGGCACCGCAGGGCCGTTTTTCTCCCAGTCCTCCCGGAACGCCACCGCATCAATTACGAACACCTTTACTTCTCGAATCAAGTCCCGTTTGAACCCGACTTGAAGCTTACTTAAATTGTCCGAAACACTCACCGCGCGCGTTTTCATTTTACCCCACCCGAAACGCAACTCGCTCACCGTGTCGGTTTCTGCGATGAATAAAAGAAAGTGTCAGCCTTGTACTGGGCGTGTATTGGACGATGGCCTGGTCAAACAGTCACCGTAATCGGTCCGAACAGTCACCAGCGTTAGAGGTAAAACAGGGAGGCCAGGATTTGGGAAAGCCTTACACACGTACCTTCCTTCGGGACCTGGACCTGGTACCGGCTCAGGAGGGTGTAAATGTCCTCGATCGGTCCGAGAATGGAGTCGATATCCGCCTCCCTGGAGCGTATTTCGTGAAGCACGCCCATCGCGACGCGAACGTCCTCCAAGTCCTCGATTCCCCGATTCAGTTTCAACGTCGTTTCCCGCATGTAATCGTGAATCGCGCGTAACCGCTCCTTGCCCTGTTTGTGAAGGTTCTTCGCGAACTGCGTTTTCCACGTGCTCGCTTACGATTAATAAAAGAAAGTGTCAGTCTTTCGTAGTGTGTATGAGTAAACAGTCACCCGTAATCGGGCCGAACAGTATCAGGATTTGGAAAGGCCCAACACGCACCTTCGCTTTTGAGGGAGTTCTTTAACGGCGCGGTTTCGAGGGACATGGCGCCGATGTTGTGCACCGGCGCGATCTGTGTAATATCCTCCTCGATGGCCATGTACTTCCTCAGCTCCAACTCGAAGGACTCCAACGAAGGCTCCGTGGCCATGAACTCGGCGTACTTTTGCTGCAAGTCGCTTAGGTACAGAAAGTCGAACCGCTTGAACCCGTGCACGTACTCCACGATTTGCGCCTGTGAGATGGGTAAAAGAAAGTGTCAGTCTTTCATGACGTGTGTATAAGTAAAAAGTCACCCGTAATTGGGCCTCCACAGTCGACGGGATTTGGGAAACGCGCAACGCGTACCTTGGTGCCTTCGATCGACCCGGTCAACAACAACACGGATTTGACAATCTCCTTGTCACTCGCGATCCAGTGGTAAAAGTTGGACGGGTAATTGCCGTTGTTCGGCGGCGCGGTGTTGGCCGCTTTCGACGGCGAGTTACCGCCGCCCGTTGTGTCCTCCGTTCCCAAACCCCACATGTGCAACTTTTCGCTCGCCTTGAGCATCTTCTTCGCAACCACGTTTATCGCGTCCTGGATGTCGTCCAAGCTCGGGTTCATGGTGACCCTCGGGATTTGCAGCTCCACGTCCACGCCGAAAATCGGCCGTTCGATGTACAAGAACCCGCCGCTGCTTCGCGACCCCAGGCGCGTTCGCATGGCGAGGAACGATGTCCGCGTGCACGTCAAAATCGACTGGTACATGAACCGCGCGTAGTGTTTCGTGAACGCGTCCACCACGCTTTGCGGTAACACTTCGTCCAGTTGGTTCTCCCGCGGCGTGGTTCGCACGAGCTCGCAAAGGTCAAGAACGCCGCGCTCAATTTCCACGTTGCGCACCTCGACGCCTTTCGTTTGCGCGTTGATGAACTTCGTTTGCGTCGCCACGAACTCCTCGTACGTGAAGCTCCTGTCTTTTGGCAGGTTCAACAGCATGGTTTTCGCCACCGCTTTCAAGTTAGCCTCCACCCGGTTTTCTAAAATGTCGTTACTCTTTTGTATAAGCTCCTCGACCTTCCCTAGCCGGTCGTGCACCCTGTTTAGGTACCCGTCGATGTTCATGGAGGTCCAGGTTAACGAGTACATACCGGGCGTTAACGCGTTTTGCAAATCCAGAAGATGCGGACCCAGCATCTCCTTGCACACGGGCGCGCACGTCGCCAAAACGCGGTCGTACTCCCGCAGCGCGTACGAAAGCTGGTTGTAGTACCTGCGAATGAGAAAGAAAAGTGTCAGTCTTTCGGGCCATGTTCGTAACTTGTACGAGCAAACAGTGTAGTTACTTTCCTACTGTACTCAAAGATGGGCTTGAAACCGCGGGCGGAGTTTGGGAAAGCCCCGAGACGCGCGTACCCTTTGAACTTGTCTTCCTGAAGAAGCACCATCTTCGCCGATTCCGGGACGTCCACGCCTAGGCGCTGGAGGTACTTCGTTTCCCGCATCAGCTGCATGATTTCCTTATCGAAGTTCACCAACAGGTGCCCGGTTTCAGGGTGCCGCACGATAAGCGTGGCTTGTAACCCGGCTTTGGAGTCCTCGATTGACTTTTTCCACGCGTTGAGCCACAGGGTTTCAAACGCGACGAGCGCTTTCGCCACGGTGTTGTACGTCTTGACCGTCCTTTTGCTCTCTTTCGTCCGCATGATAGCCTCGTTCGAGGCGAACTTCCGCATTGGGATTTCTATTCGTCTTAGTAACTGCCTACTCCACATAACATCCCCGGCCACGGGCGGGGCGTTTCGCGGAAGCGCCGGGCCGTGTTTGTTTTTCTCGTAGATTTTCTGAACCGCGTCCTGGCGCGATTAAAAAGAAAGTGTCAGTCGGTCGCGACGCGTATCCGGGATTGGAAAGGGGTCCGACGGAGTGGGAAGTACTTTCAACCTGTGCTCCATACAGATCAGTATTCAGGGAGGCGGAACGTGGTGATTGGGAAAGTTCCGTACCAAGTCCAGGGCGTAGTTTTGAAAAATAACCGCGTACTTGTCGTTCAGGTCTTTGGCTAACGATTCCCGTTTCAGCGCGCTTTGGAACTGGCGCAACAAATTAAGCGCCTGTTCCGTGCTCGTGATGTTCGAGAAGCTCATGTCGATGAACTCTTGTAGTTTGGTTTCCAGGTCGTGCGTTTGGACGTTGAACTCGAGAAAATCGCGGTCGTACGCGTTCGCGGTGTAGGACAGTAAGTCGTACGGTTTGCGTTTCATTTCCTCCACCACGGCGAAGAACTTTTTAATCACGGGCTGCATCCCGTCAATCGCGGTGTGAAGGCCGAGCTCCCGGAACTGCTCTATCGTGGAGAACATATCCACAAGCTTCGCCAGCCGTTTCGCGAAAAGGTCGAACTTTCCGAAACAAGACTCCTCGTCGAAGTCAAACTGCCGCGTGGTGGGGTTACTTTTCAAACCGTTCTTCACCGAAAGAAACTCCGCGCGGTACTTGTTTTTGGTTTTTATGACCAACGCTAGGTTCGCAAGTAGGGCGGTTTTGTCCTGGTTCCAAAGCACCGCGGTGCCGTTCAAATTGAGCATGTCCCGGCACGCGACGATCATTTTGTTTGTGATTTTCGAAAACAAACGAGTCATCCGCGCCGGGGTGTGGTAGTACCGGCAAACCGCGTACATCATGCGCACCGAGTTCAGCAACGGCACGATGGAGTCGTAGATCTTGGACACGTCGTCTCCGTACAGAGGCTCCAACGTCTTTTCAAGCGTGGTGAGGTACTTGACGTTGTCTTTGCTTTCGTTCACCGCGTCCGTGACTCGCGTGTCAATCAACCGCCACCGCCGCAGCGCGACCGAGCGCCCGGCGCCGAACCCCCCGGCGCTGCAAACCCCCAACACCAACCGCGCTTCCCGCGACTTGAGCTGTTGAAGCACGGAGTTGAGTTTCGCCATCCTCGATCGCCAAAACTCCAGTTCGGTGTCCGGCCCGTCGCCGTCGTCGTCCGCGCTTGTTCTTTTGTACCCGCCAATCCCGTGTTCTTCCTCCGATCCGGAGTCCAAAAGCACCTCGGTTTTGTCGCACCAGTCTTCCAACACTCTTTCGAAGTCGCTGGCAACCGCTTTGTCATCCGCCGCCGTCACGAACGTCGAGGGTTTCAAATCCATCCCCCCGGTCAAGTACTTGCTCGGCGGTTTCATCAGCTCCACCCCACCGAGTAACGAGTGCGACGCCTCGGTGAGCGTCGCGCCGAACTTTGACACCGCGCGGACGAACTCTTTCGTGGAATCCTCCCGCGCTTTGCCCCACCCGTGCCGTCCCTGCTGCTTCAAAACCGGCGCGTACAACTGACCAATCAGCGTCCGAAACGAATCCAGCGCGTTTCCCCGAATCAAACCGCACATGATATCCTGCTCGCACCCTTTTTCCACAATGCCCTCTTTCTTCGTGGTCGTCCGTAACAGATAAAGCGCGTCCGCGCCGGGAGCGAGCGCGGTGGTGACGCCGTCGGTGAGCGTCAATTTTTTGGGGCCGGCGTCGCCGGCGCCGTTCGATTGGTAATAGAAAAGAAGCTTGCTCGGGCCATCGGGGAGGTAGAAATGCTTTATTTGCTTGTCGTACGGTCTGGTGGGTTGAGGGGTTGAGGGGTTGAGGGGTTGAGGGGGGGATGGGGGAGGGTTAGGCGAGCCTGGAAAGCGGAAGGGTGGTGCGCGCTCGCGAGTTCACGAATGTGCGTCCCGTAAAAATGCAACAGACAAGTGGGCACAAAAAGTTGACGCCATCGGTCGGGTCGTTTCGTGGGGCGGTCGGGACCACGAGGGATGGGCACGCACCCTAACCCGAGGGCGGCTTCCTGCGCGGTTATTCCGAAGGACTCCGCAACCTGTGTTGTGTTGGTGAGGAGGGTGGTGTGGTTGGTCAGTGGTGGGTGGGTCGTTCCACAAGGTTCGCACACAAGGTGGTCCGTCGATCGCATTGGTACGCCGATCGGTTCACGAAAAACGACGGAAAGACGCATTTGGGTTCCGGAGCTTTGGTCCGGGAAAAGCACGCTTGCGTCGGCCACGACGTGTTTTTTTCCACAGAAAGCACACCAACCGTGTCACACGACACCATACACACCACACACACAACACAAACTGACGTACCTTGCCCGCGATGTACTCCAGCCTGGCGTCCGCCATTGTTCGGTGCCGGGCCGAATTTGGCAAGTCGCGCAAAAAAACGAAAGATTCCGGTTGTGCAATCTACGCCGGGTCTCGCCCACACTCGGCGGTCACGACCGTTGTACTCGCGGAACAACCCTTTGGAACCGAATCGCTTGACCCTTAACAAACGAAAACGCAAACCAACACCGCCGATGACCGTGCACCGCGCGTCTCGGCGGGTACCGAGACGCGGTGCGGGGCCGTTCTGAACAACCACCACGAAGAAACAAGGCGAAAAACAGTAAAACACCGTCAGACTGTCCGCGCCACGCGCCTGGTTTTGTTACCTCCGCTTCCTCTGCGAAGTTTGCGTGGGTGCCCAGCGCGGTGCCGAGGGTGTTCAAGCCAAACCCCGTTGCCCGTTCCCGGTGAAACCGGCCCGGCTGACCGAGGACACGCGGAAATGAAAGGCAATTTGTTTTCGCCTATTTTTCGTTTTTTTTCTTGGACCGCCTCGGAAAACGACTGAGTGACATGCGTCTCGCTACCGCCACAGCGCGCGCGCACTGACGGCGTGTTTCGACAACGGGAACAGCCCAATAGTTGGCGTGTATACTACGCCACCCGGACACGGACTGAGCGGTATCCCTTAACCGTCGCAAATCACGCGCGGCGTGTGTGTACGGTGGGTTGTGTGGACGGGAAACTCGTTGTCTACGGATTCATCGCGCACGCGAACGCGGAACGCGTTGTGTGGCACGCGATGCACGCACCGAACGAGGCGTCACCGGGAAAGGTACGTGTGGTTTCCCGTCCCGTGCGTGTTTCGAGGGGTCGAACTCCACCCATGTGTGACCGCGGTAAAAGAGCTCGGAACACTCGACATGTCTCCCTTTCCGAAACGCCAACCCTATCGGGATTGATGATGCGTGTCATCGATGGCCGGTTCGAGATTAATCGACGACGACGAGGAGGACGCGTCGCCTGCCGTTTGTTTCTTTATCTTTCCCTTTCGTGGACTCACAGGCTGACCGCGTCGATTCCCCACCACCCATGCAACCCCAAAACCGTGCCACGACAGAGCGATGCTCCACCGCCGCACTCGCCTTCCGCGGATCCCGCCGCGCTCGCGCGCCGCGCCGCCGCCGCGCACGAAGCGGCGGTTTCGCGGCAAAGCACCGTGGAGTTCATCAGCTCGTTAATCAACGGCGTTGATACCCCGGAGTCACCGATCGCGCAGACGTTCCAGGGGTTACCCTCGGGGGCGCGAGAAATGCAATCGCTGGCGGAGCAAATCCCGGCGCCCCGTGGTGACCGGGGCGGCGGTCCCTCCTCCGCAAACAACGGCCTCCGCGATCTTTCGCGGTTAAATTCGCGGGACGAACAGAACACCCTAGGTCCGTTTCTTGGGGAAATAATCGCGCGGAACAAACGAAGCCGCGATACTTTCACGGGAGGAGGGACGGTTGGCACCAGAACCCAGCTCATTGACGGCCGGGGGTTGTCTCCGTACCGCGGCGTCAGCCCCGGCGCGAACATCGCCGAGGCGCTGCGGCGACGCGCGAGGGATATCGAGGAAGCGGAACGGCGGGACGCCGCGCACCGCGCCGCGAGGGGCGACCACCGAGGCGCACACGCATACGCACACGGTGGCCACGACGGGTATCACCAGTACCACACGCAAGGGTTCTCACCCACCGACCCGCACGGCGCCGCGAAGCGCCACCGGCTGCGAATTCACAGCGCCCCAGAACCCACCTCGGCGCCGGTGGGGTTGGCGCGTCACTTCATGGACGCGGAGACCCGGCCGTTGGGGGCGGCGCGACCGGTCACGCGGGCGCTGCCCCCCGGCGATTACCCGCCGGGCGGTATCGTGGGCGGCGCGGGCGGCGCTGCGTCCGGACAACGCCCCGCCGTCGCCGCGGATCGCGTCGTCGTGACCTCCGGGTTGACCGAGCCGGGGTTACCTTTGGAAACGGCCCCCGCGAATGCTGCGCCGCAACCCACGACCACCGCCACCGCCACCACCTCACCGCAGCCGTCTTCCCTGACCAAGCCCGTTAAAACCAAAAACCCCAAGCGCGCGGATCGCCGACGCACGATCGCGCGGTTCACCACCGCGATTCTCCGCGCCGGCGGCAGCAACGCGTTCATCGCGCGGGACGGCCTTGGGTATCGCAAAGCGTTCGACCGGTTCCTGGTGGAGACGTACGGTGAAACTTTCGCGGAGGGCGGGTACTGGTACGAAAACGCGCGGGTGGAGCCGTTCTTCAGAGTCCTGTTTCACGTCGCCACGGAAGGCCGGGTGAACCTGGACCACGACACGGTGAACCAGCTCTTCTGCAAGCGCGAAAAACGCCAAGCCGCGGAGTGGTTGCTTGACGAAGAGGAGCTTTCGAAGTTCGGGGTCACGGCGACGCAGCTGGCGCAGATTTTCGAGGGCCCGCCTTCGCTATCGCCGATCGGGTACCCAAGGGGAACCCCCCTGGCGATTCCCACGGACAGCGAGCTCGATTCAGGTGCGGTGCCGGGCAAGAGCGCCGCCGCCGCCGTCGCCGCGGCGGCGGCGGCGCAGGCGCACATGATGCGCGGTACCATGCCCCACGGTGTTGGGTACACAGCGCAGATGAACCAGGCGCAGGCGCATGTGAACATCACACTGCACGCGGGTCACGGCACCCGCGGGTACGAAACCAAGCCGCCGAGTGAGATGCACGGCGACCACGGTTCGATGGGCCCGCCCTCCAGCGCGAACGAGCGCGAGCAGAACCAGCACCTGCAGTACCGCGGACACCACGGGTCGCAAAACAACGGCAACGGCGTGCCTCCGGGGTGGCACCCCGGGAACCCGGGCCGGCCGTACGACGTCGCAGCCGCGGTTGCGGCCGCGGCAGGGGGGACGCACGGCGGGTACTCGCACGCGCAGCTGCAGTACGCGCACGCGCTGGCGCGGCAGCAGCAGTCGAGTTTGTACGGACACGCGAATCAACAAAGCGAGCCTCACCACCACGGGTATCACTACATGGGCCCTCCTGGCGGTAGTACGTACGCAGGTCACGGCTCTTCGTCGGGAGGACACCTCGATCACGGTCAAGGCGGGCACGTTTCGTACGCCGGCGGTCCGGGGAGCATGTTCCCGCCGGTTTCCTTAACCCCCGGTTCGTACGGCGGCGGCGGCATGAACGGCTCGCACGGCTCGCAGCAGAGTCTGCAAAACCTTCCGCTCATGCCAAGCGGCGGTTCAAATTTGTCCTCGGATCCGAGCCGCATGAGCTCGTTCCCGGGGTATTTAGACCCCATCGGTACCGGCCCTCGGCGCCAGTACTCCAGCGACCTGTCGCGGCTGATGAGCGAGTTCAACAACAACCCCAACTCGAGCGACGACTTTTTGAAATCCTTCATTCAAAGGACCGCGAGCGAGCTGGACCTGATGGCGCACATGGGGCAACAAAAGTAACACCGCGCACGGTCATTTTTTAGGGTAACCACACACGTAATACTACCCACACGGCTTTAACGAGGTACCACGAACGAACACGGTCTACGCATTAATCTTACAAAACCTGTCTTACCCATCACCTCACCGGATTTCTCAGCGTGCCGATACCTTCGATAGTGACGGCGCACTCATCGCCCTTTTTCAGAAACCGTTTCGGGTCCATCCCCGCCCCCACCCCCGCTGGCGTCCCCGTGGCGATGACGTCACCGGGACGCAACGTCATAGCTTTGTTCACCACCGCGAGGATGGCTGGGACGTCGAACAGCATTGCGTTTGTTTTCGAAGATTGGCGCCACTCGCCGTTGACGTTCGTTCCTATCCCGAGTCCGGTTTCGCCAATCAGTTTTTGCACATCGCTCGCCGACGACTCCGCTCCCAAACCCAACAGACCCCGCTTCGGCACCACCCACGGCCCAATAGGGCAGAACGTGTCGAAGCTCTTCCCAAGGTACCACTGCTGGTGTTGCTTCTGCGTGTCTCGGGCGGTGACGTCGTTCACCACGGTGAACCCGAACACCGCATTCCAGGCGGTTTCGGCATCCACAATCGTGCCCGGTACAACGAGTTCGCCGATCACAATCCCGAGCTCGCCTTCGTAATCAACACTTTGAGTGACGTGTTTCGGAGGGATTTCTATTGCCTGGCCGTGGCCTATCACGGATGTGGGGGCTTTGGTGAAAATGATCGGGTACTCCGGAGCCGCAGCGCCCATGAGCGAGATGCCGGGCAACGTCGCGTCCACCTCGCCGATGTGTTCCAGGTAGTTTTTGCCGATGCAGACTATCGATGGCGGATCAAGGACGGGGGTGAGAAGGGCGACGGAGTCCACAGGCACGGGGTCTCCCTTGCGTTCTTTGTCCAGGATGTCTTCGGTGGACCGGCCTCCTCCTTCAGGTGACCCGGCGTGCCACTTTTCAATCAAACTCAACATCCCGTTGGGGTACGCCGTGCCATCCAGGGTCCACAACCAAATCCCGTTCTCGACGAGACCCAGCTCGGGTTTCGCACCTGGAGTGCGCGCAAACGTGACCAGCGCGACGTGAGGAGCAGGTCCAGCGTCCACCGCGGGCCTCGAAGTCGAACAAGACGAGGACGCGCGCGCGGGGGGGAAACACCGCCGGCGCACGCCAGGCGCCGACCGCGGGACGCACCAAGACGCTCGAGCGAGGGCCACGCGCAACATCGGATGGGGAGATTTACAGGAGAACACAAAAAAGTGAACGAAAATATTCTAAAAACGTAGTCGCGTTGTCGTCTATGGATGCTACGCTATATCTACCTCACGGGACTATCTCCATAAAGAGGGGGCTTTTCCGGTTTACTCCTCTCCGCAAAGCTCGGCAACGCACCCCGCGGTTTCCAAAACGTGCTCCGCGCCCATGAAACAGCGCCACGAGTCGGTCGCGTCGTCGGTCGCGTCGTGCGTCTCGTCCGCGCGAATCGCGCACTCGGTTTTCGTTTTCGTCGCCCACTCGAGTGAGGGACGCGCTATTTCGTCAAGAATCGAGGCGCGTTCGCGCCAGAACTGCGAAACGTTATTCTGAGTAGTATCACCCTGCCCTGCCGCTCGTCCTAAAACGAAGCGCAAGCAATTCAAACCGGCGACCAGCACGTCCGCCGTCTCCGCGTTCAGTGCCTCGTCCAGCGACTTCTCGTCCAGCGACTTCTCGTCGAAACGCGCCTCGCGCAAAGTGTCTTTAAGAGCGTCCATCACGATGTCGTAATACTCCCTTGTAAAGTCCGAACCGCACGTATCATCACAGCCACCATCACGGTCAAACGCCTCCCGTATTTCCCTCGTACACCTGGTGAGGTACAAAGCCGTGACCGCCGGATTCGGCCTCGGCAATTCTTTGCGCGTTTCATCCCACGCCGCGCGTGTTTCGGGTCCGTCTCTTTCTTCTTCGTTTTCTCCAACCCTGTTCCCCCCGAAAACCCGTCCCCGGATAACCGCCAGCCGCGTCGCACCGGCAATCGAATTAAGCATCCGACCGTGCGTTACCCTGGCCAGGTCCCGAAGCGCAGGGGAAGGCGCGGCGAGCATCAACGTCTCGAAACGGTGCGCCGCGGAAAGGAAAAGGGAGTCGGTGTCCGTATTTGTTTCGCCGGTTGCGTATGTTTTCGCGCACATCGCAAACGCGCGCGACGCGAACGAAAGCGCCGCCGAGTGTAGCCCTCCCCGGACCTCATTGTCAAGGGATAAATCCGCGACAGCCCACGTCGCTTCCAGGGCTTGTAAGATTGCGAAAGGAGGTGGGTTCCAAGCTGTTTTTTGTGAATCGTTTTCGGCGTTGATCGACGTCCACGCGTTGGCGAGCACCAAGGCTCCGGCGACGACTTTCTCTTCTTCGAAATCGCCACCCTCTTCTTGTTTCGGGCAATCGTGGATCCCTGACACCTCAAACAATTTGGATACCGAGGTTACGCCTCGCGCCTTGAGCACGTTCGCGACGGAAACGATCGTTTCTGGACTAGGGTCGGCCGCCGCAATCGTCAGCGCTACGCGGCGCGCCGCTGAGTCCCACTTTTCCGACGAAAACTGCGCCAGCGTTTTTAACACGACGACTTTGTACGAACCAATCGCATTTCCGATGTCATATATGGAACCCCATTCCGTCTCCGTCTCGTCATCATCTGTGTCATCGTGCGTATAATGCGTAATGTTCAAGCGTATCACCAGTTCCTCAACGCGCGCAATCAACGGCGCCGCGTCGGCGACGTGCGCGGTCGGGTCCCGGTTTGATTTTTCGATCAGCACCGCCGCCGCGTTCACGAGCGACGCCGCGATGCGCCACCCGAATCGGTGGTTTGAAAATCCCAATTCCCCCGTCTCACTTCTCGCCAGCTGCCCGACACGAAGGTGCATCATTTCCAGCATGCATAGCATAGCGTCTCGCGGGGACGACGCGGCGTCGGCGTACGCTCTGATCGCGACGCACGCGGTTTTCTCCGCATCTTTTGTGCCAATAGCATCCGCTTGGTGTGTCAAGTACGGAAGCGCGACATCACCTATCGCGTCAAGCACCCGTTTGCCTCGTTTCGACAGCGTCATCGTTGGTGTGTCGTTGCTTCCGATCGCGCACCACGTGACGTAGTCGTTGGAATCGTCCAGCAGTGCCTGTGTGGTCGCCACGAGTTGTTCGATTGGCGACGATGCGTGTTTTACTTCTGAAAACGCGACGTGAAACACACGACGCAACTGCTCCACCGCCTCTGCTTCTTCCATGATATCCAACACACAACCGTCACGCGCATCGCACCACACGTCGTACTGCGCAGCAGCCGCCGCCGCCGACGACGACGACGCCGCCATCGTCCCCCGTCGCCGCGCGTCAAGGGTTGTGGTTTGTTGCTCGAGAATGAGATCTGAAGAGCCGTGTTTTTCCCATCTCGGATGCCTCGACGCACAACGACGCACACACGACACCCTCCACGTTGTCTTCCGACGCAATGCTCGGTATGGAAACTCGCACGCGCAAGAGAAAGCGTGAGTGCCTCGATGCTAACACGGCTAACGCGGGCGAGGCCATCCCCGGCCTTCTCAACGACATCGTCGTCGCGCACGTTCTCAGGTCTGAGAATTTCGACGACCCCGCCGATCTCGCACGGCTCCCAGCGGTGAGCCGTGCGATGTGCGACGCGGTGGCGGCGACGGGGCTTACGTTTGAAGAGCTTGGTGAGGATACATCCGTGGATCTCGGATGTTTAAGCGCGTTGAGGCGCCGGCAACGGCGAGGTCTCCTGTCCCGTGAAGAATACCTTTGTAAGGCAGCGGCGAGGAGCGGACAGCTCGAAGAGTTGAAGGTGCTGCGCGCAGACGGCTGCCCGTGGAGCGATTGGACGTGCTGGGGGGCGGCAGATGGTGGGCACCTCGAGGTGCTGCAGTGGTTGCGCGCGAAAAGCTGCCCGTGGGACGAGAGGACGTGCGCGTGGGCGGCAAGGGGCGGGCATTTGGAGGTGCTGCAGTGGGCGCGCGCGAACGGATGCCCGTGGGACGAGAGGACGTGCGCGTGGGCGGCGGATAGCGGGTATCTCGAGGTGCTTCAGTGGGCGCGCGCGAACGGCTGTCCGTGGGTCGCATACACGTTTCGTATGGCGGCGTATGGCAAGCAAACACCTCGAAATGATGCATTGGTTGCGCGCGAACGGGTGCCCACAGTCATGAGAATAGAACTAGAACTCCGATGACCCTCATGTCTCCAAGTACGAAAGCACTACTATGAAACGTCCGAGTTGTTGAGATGGTGTCTCCTTTTGCATTAGTATCAGTTCCCAGGTTCATTCTCTGTCACCCCACTACCCCACCCCGCCCCCCCCCCCCCCCCCCCCCCCCCCCCCCCCCCCCCACCCCCCCCCCCCCCCCCCCCCCCCCCCCCGCCGCGTCCCGACCCACTCCGAGAACCTCCCCAGCTTCGGCCCCATCCACCCCGCCCCGAGGACAACTAACGGGAACAGCAAGGTGCTTACCCACGACGCCAGGGCTAAGGACCCGGCGGCTTTCCCCGCGGAGGTCGCGGTCGCTGCGGTCCCGCCGACGCCGACGAACGATTTCAAATCGACCCCGTACCGCAGCGCTACGTAAATGGCCCCGATGCTCACCGGACCAATAACGTTCTTAGCAGCCATGTACGCCAAGCCGTACTGGTCCGTCATCTTCCTCGCGTTCTTGGCGAACTGTTTGGCGGACTTGGAAGGGCTTTGCTTATTTTTCTCGTTTTCTGCGCTCGCCGTGTCTACTCGAGTGGGGAAACCGCTTCTCAAAACCCGCAAAAGCCGTTCCCCCGCGTCTAAAATAGGACCCACTCTGACCTGCGCCAGCGGTGGCCAAACCTTCGCCATCTTCGCCGCGACGATTGCGTCGAAGGCTAACCGCGGCGCGCGTATGGATTTCGAAAGCGCGTAGGCGAGCGCGAAATCGCCGTCGACCGGGATTTTTAAAGTCACGATGGCGCAAAGCAAAAGCAAAGCGCTTCCCATGTCCACCAACAGGAACGAAAGCAACACGTACACGGGGTGGTCACGGAGTGCTTTGTTCAGGAAAAGTACCCACCAAGGCTGGGGTGGGGATGGGTTTGCTGAGTCTGCTGGTTTTGTTTCTTCGGCAAGTGTTTTTTCGCAATCCTCAAAAGCATGCACGGTTTCAGCCACCATCTGTCGTCGTCCCGTCGCCAGCACGCCGTCGTGTGCCTCGTGTGCGTCGTGTTCGTCGAACGAAACGAGTGGATGACCTGCGTCCACCACAGCGTTTGGTGGTGACATGCGTGACCTGCGCCGTGCTGCAACGTTTTGGAACGTAACAGTGTGCGTGACGTGCGGCGCGTCGTCTCGAGTACCACGCACACGAGATGACGACGACGCGCTGGGATTCGTCGTGTTGTGGAGATTCGCGGCGCGCCACCGCACGAGGCGTACGCGACACCTCTTGGTGTCGCCGAGGGATGGCGTCGCGAAGGACGCGCGCGCGGCACACGCGACCATGACGGCCATCGCGGGGTGATGTGCGAGCCGCGGCTCGGAGTGACGTGACCGTCCCGCGTGGCCTTCAAAAGTATTTCCGTGGCCCACAAACGTGGACGCCGACGCGAGGACGCGTTGATGCTCACGTGGCTGCTCGCGCGCTTTTATCTGGACGGATATTCGCACCAAGGCCAATCGAGGCGGCACTTTCGGTTGGCACGTCGCGCCGGTTGGCCAATTCCCGTCGTCACGACGCGTTTCGCGATGAGCGGCGGGTATTTCACCACCGACCGCGCGCGCAAGTACGGCTGGGGTGTCCCGCGCTTGCTGCTGCTCACGGTGTGCGCGTTCGAGCTGGTGCCGCGTTGGTTTCTAAACGCGTCGTCCGATGAACACGATTTTCGTTTGACGGGCGGCGCGTTCGGAGGTACCCGAGGCGTGCAGTTGCCCCCCAGCCAGCCCCTGAGCCTGGCGCCTTACCTCCACTCCATGCGCTGGGTAGGCCACGCGTACATGGGCTGCATCGGGGCTGGGGTTAACGTCCAGGTGTTGGGTTTCCTTGGCAATCTTGCAGTGTTACTCGCGGCCGCCGCCTTTTGCGTGCGCGACACTTTCCACGACCTCTCAATCGTGATTTACTTAGCCAAAACCTTCAGCGGCGATTTCCTGGCGGGGAAGCTTGACACTGTCGAGTGGCGCCTTGTGCTGTTCTGGACGTTCGGAGTGTTAGGGCCGGCTGCGTTTCTGTTAGCGGGGCGTCCTACCGGGGATAACGTGGATGGAGTAGTCGGTCTCGACCTTTCGCAATCGATAACCGCCTTCGCGCCGTACAAACGAATTTTGCCACTTCTGTTTCTGATTCAAACGGTTTGCGAATTCGGCGACGCCCGGTTGGAGCACCACCCTCTTGTTGGGAAGTTCTTCAGGCACAGGTACGGGTTCGAGGCGTTCACGGCAGGGGTGCTGACGCTGTTGCCCGGGGGCATCACGGCTCAGGAGTTAAAAGTCGTACAAATAGACCTCGTGATTTGTCTTTTTTACCGCGTCGGCAACTTGGCGATTATTTTGCACAAGAGCGGCTTTTACAAAAACTGCGCCGCGAAGGCGGAGATGGTAACGCGCAAGCTTCTGTTCAAAATATTCGGCGTGTGTTCGGGGCAGAACTTAATAAACGTCACGGACATCGACACCGCGATCGCGGTTTTAAAGGCGTCTGCGGTGAAAGGCGACGGGCTGGAGCGACACGTCGCGAGCCCGGCGTGGCGTCCGTTGATTTCCCTGGAGAGCATTGACGGCGAGTTGTACGAAAACATGGTCCGGGACTTTCACGAGTTAGTCAAACACCTGCCTCCGCCAGGGTTGGTGTCGGTGCTGGCGGAGGCGAGGGTCGCGGAGATGCTGAAAGTCAGCGCTGGCGTTGAGGACGGTAAGAAGGACAGTAAGAAGGACGGTAAGACGGACGGTAAGACGGACGATAAGACGGACAGTAAGACGGACGGTAACACTCAAAGCGCGACGGACAAGTCACGAGCCGACGCGAACGTCACGCTTTCCGAGCTTTCCGTTTCCGTGACCGCGGACGGAAAAGGAAACGACGGCGCGATCGACGCGCACGCGATTTGCCGCCTCAGCTTGGCGGTTTTCGTGGAGTACGTATTCGCGCGTAAATGGGAGCCGGTGTTCGAGGTGCTCGTGCTTGCGAGCTGGGAGTGGCGCCGGGAGATCGCGGCGAAGGGCGTGGCGGACGCGGAGATAAAAAAGAAAGCCGTGGAGTTGGTGGTGAATGATTTGCTACGGAACTGTGACAAGTTGTGGGAGATTCACGGCGAGGACTGGCAAGAACCGAGGTACTACAGCCTCATCATGCAGCCGTTTTTGATTTCGCCCGCAATCAACGTTGGTGACGTGGCCGTTTCTTTGAAACGAAACCCGCACCTGAAACTAGAACACGCCATGCGCGCGTCGCACCCGTTTCCGATATTCGAGCGGTTTGTTGACGAGGACGTTTTTATCGGTTCAGGGTTAAAAAAGAAACTGGCGGTGCGGAAAAACACGCAGGTCATAATGTTCACGTCCGACTTTTGCGGGTCGGCCATTCCCTGGCCCGTGTTCGGAGCGGGGCCGCGGATGTGCGCGGGCACGGGAATGGCGCTGGGTGTGCTGCGAGCGGTCGCAACTGGGTTTCAAAACACGGACCGCTTCGAGCCGGAACGCGGACACAAATACTCGGGCCGGCACAACGACGGCGTCGCGTCGTTCACAGAACTTGCGTACTTTGTGAAAACCGTGGTGCCCATCGTGCTTGGGTTGGGACACAAAAAAGGCAAGGCGTGTGATGTGGAATCTGCGGCGAGGGCGGCGCTCGGGCCGGAGTGGGGGGTGACGGCGCGGGGAGAGGTACAATAGATAGGCGATGTAAAACAGGAAAAGTATAAGACCATCGACCGGCGACTTTGTGACTTTACTTTCTTTCCTTCACCGCGGAGCGCGGACCTCGAAAAACAAGCATCAATGTCAAATAGAGTCCCATTCCGCCTCGCGCAGGTGGGTGCCTCCACCTCGCGATGGAGTTTGTGAACTTTGAAGGTTTGCGTCTTGACGGCCGTCGTCCGAAAGAAACCCGGCGTATGCGTTGCGTGATGACCGTGTTACCCGCGGCGGACGGCAGCGCGACGTTCGAGGCTGGGAACACCAAGGTTTTGGCGGCTGCGTACGGCCCACGGGAGGCGCCGCTAAGGAGCGACGCGTTGCACGACCGGTGCGTGGTGAAGGTGGAGTTCTCGCAAGCCGCGTTTTCCAGCGACCAGCGCAGACGAAGGGGCAAGGGGGACCGTCGGAGCTTGGAGCTCGGCCGGGTCATCACGCGCGCGCTTGAAACATGCATCATGACCGAGTTGATGCCTCGGTCGCAGATCGATATCAACGTGGTTGTTTTGCAAAGCGACGGCGGGGTCCGGGCGGCGGCGATGAACGCGTGCGTTTTGGCGTTGGCGGACGCGGGGGTGCCGTTGCGGGACACCATGGCGAGCTGCAGCGCGGGGTATTTAGACGGGACCTGTATTTTGGACATCAACCACCTGGAAGAGAGCGGCGGGGGGCCGGAGATTCACGTCGCGAGTTTAGTGAATTTGGACAAAATCGTGTTAGTGCAGAGCGATCACAAATGCGCAATCGACGTGTTCGAACCCACGCACGCGCTGGCGCTAGAGGGGTGCAAGGTAGTGGCGCTCGTGATGCGGGAGGCGATGCTACGGCGAACCAAAGATCTCGCCGCGACGAGAGCGGCGGAGAGGTTGTAGGAGGTAGGTTTAGTTAAAGGGTTGAGAGTTCACTAATAGGCGTGTTCACTAATAGGGTCGTGGGTCTCTGAAAATTTACACTCGGTTACCTATTTCGCTCCCACGCCGTCGCGACGCAATACCCCGCCCCCGCGGCTAGGGACAACGCTGTTATCCATGACAATAAGCTGAGGCTGACGCCCCCATCGGCCCCGTCCCCCCGGTGGTCCATTCCGTATCGATTTCCATTTTTACCCAGCCGCGCTTTCGTCGTCGCCGACTCGCTTTTCAACGCTCTCACGTTTTCCTCGAGCGCGAAAACAACGGCGCGCGTTTCCGCCGCGGTTTTTTTTAATAATGAAAGGTCCCTCATCACACTCGAAATGAACCACCCATCGCGGTACTTGTCATCTACACGCGGCGTGGGGGTGGGTGTGGTGGCCTGGGGAGGTTCCGACACGTCAAGGTTGTTTTCGTGTCGCGCGGAAGTCCCGCGGGGCGGACTGTTATTTTTTTGAGCGACGTCTTTCGCCTCGCCAAACTCGTCGCGGGTCTTCAACGACCCGAGAGTCGTTAAGTCAAGACCCGGCACCGAACGTGCAGCCCCAGACCCCCCCGCATCGTCATCGGATGACGCGATCCCAATTCCACCTGACCAACCCGATCGAGCCGAAACCGCGGAGACGAACGAGCCGTTGCTTCGGCGCGACGCGGCGTCGTCGAAGTCGGAGTCGGAGCCGGAGTCGTCGGAGTCGGAGTTCTCGTCGCCGTCGCCGTCGGAGTTCTCGCTCACCCCAGAGCTGTGCGAATCGTAACTCTCGCGTGGTTGTCGCGTCTTGTCCGTTTCCTTGTCCGACACGCTCGGCACGCGTTCGTCATTCGGGGGCGGCCTGGGCAAACAGTCGGGGGAGGCGTCGCGATTGGTCGGATTGGCGAGCGTTTTGAACCGCGACGGCGCGCCGTTCAAAACGAACCCGGGCGTCGCCGGGTACTTCTTCTTTTTCTCGACACTGGCTGCGCACACGTTCTGAAGGTCGGGGGTGGTTGCGCGATTGATTTGTGTCTCGTCCGCCGCACCCGGGATCGATCCGCCGCGGTCCGGAAACGCACCCCGTTCCGTATCGAAGCCAAGGACTTTCAACCCCGGAAGCTCCACGAAGGTTTCGCCGTCGCAAAACGTCACGCCCACTTTTTCATCCACCCACTGCGTCCACTCACGGAACCCCGCGGTTGCCCTGTGTTCCATCATGCGCTCCACCACCGGCTGCAGCGCCCACGCGCCGGTCGCGCTGACCGTGATAACAGCGGTCATCAGTGTGCGTTCGGTGAAATCATGTGCGTCCACCACCGACGCGTACGTCACACGCACCTTGGTTTTGAACACAGAATTACCTTGAGTCGTTGTCTCATCAGCAACAGCTCCCTTGTCGGCGCCATTCCGTTTCGAATCCACAATCACGTCCGACGTCACGGCGACGTCCCCGGTGTTTGCATCCACGGACAAGGTTTGCGTTTCCACGAACGCGAATCCCGTGCCTGGCGTCGTCTTGCTTGGCGTGCCTGTCGTACCTTGCGTCGTCTTGCTTGTCGACGTCACCTTCGCGGACGTCACGCTCGGACCGGACAGCAAGCGCGCGATGACGGATGGCAAATCCATCGGTTTTCGGAACCGTACCACTCGCGAGGCTCGAATCGTGTTCGCGGTGTGGTCTGTCTCGTCGTCCAGAAGATCACTCACCCCCCTCCACGGCGAAACGGACACGTCACCGTCCCCGCCGCACTCAAAGTGGAACGACTTGAACATCTCGCCGTCATCGCCGTACACTGTCCGTAAAAACGTGTGCAATGGCACGTCGAACGTCGTGCCCATCTCGTACTCGCGCATCGGGGAAGACCGTAGGAAGACGCGATTACGCAAACCTGCCCGAATGTGTGCAATTCTTCCGCGCGCAAATGAATGGAAGGAGGCTTCCTTGGTAGGTGCACGTCAAGTGCCTCACTCGTGTGGTGACACGCGCGTATCCCCCCCCCCGCGCTCGCCGCAGACACACGCGCACTAATCGCGTCGCGTCGCGTCCGCACGCGCGTGGCACTGTGCCCCGCCGACAGAGCCGCATTGAGTTGAGATTATCGCCCTCGAAAATCGGTCCCGAAACACTCCGCTCCGAAAAGCGCCCCAACCCAGTTACGCAAGATTCAGAGCCCTCGGCGCCTGCGGTGGTTTTGGGGTTTAGGGATACGGCGGCTACCCCCCCTGATGGTTGAGCATCACCTCGCCCCTATCCGCGTCCGGGATGACCCCGGCAAGGACAACCCGGCGCCGTACCGCGAGCCCGTGGAGCTGGCGTGCTTTTCGAAATCTCGCGCACACGGCACGACTTACGACAAATCCATGCTGAAGCAGTACCTAAGGCCTTCCGTGCCTTTCGACCTGTCAGTTGGCTATAGCACGTTCGTGGACCGGGACCGGGGCGTCCAACGGCCCGCACTGTTGGACCCGATTTTCGGTGCCCTGCGTCACGCGAACGTCCTGGAGAAGGAACTCGCGTGTGCCGATGTTGTTACGTGGCGGGGCAATTTCGCGAAATTATTAGCAACGCCGTGGAACACCCGCGATCCGTGGCACATGGAGTGCGAGCGTGTGGATGGGGTTTTGGTGTTGAACGTGTTGGAGCCAACTCAGCTGTTGGAAAAAGAAAGAAAGAAAGACAAACAAGGACGCGAGGCCAAGATGTGCTACTGGGGGTTTTCCTTTGAAGAACGGTGCGTGGGCGGGGCCGGTGCGTACGGCGAACCGATCGACTGCGCGAACTGTTTCTGCGCCGTGGTCCGCGCTGGGGTGGGTGCGCACAGGCTAGTGTTGGGAGGCGAGGTGGACTGCTGGGACGGGGAGAAGCACGGCTTGGCCGGGTACGTGGAGTTAAAGACAACGCGGGTGATGGATACGCAGGGGCAGGTCAAAAACTTCGAGCGAGACAAGCTTTTGAAGTGGTGGGCGCAATCGTTCGCCGTCGGGGTGCGGCGCATACTGGTGGGGTTCCGGGACGATTCAGGACACGTCCAGAAGCTGCAGACCCTGGACACGCTGAAGCTACCGGGGTACGCGGCGAGGCACAACGGTACGGCCTCCTGGGCTTTCCCAAATCCAGACACGCTGTTTACCGCCCCCGCGTGACTGTTTACTGTTTACTACATACATCACAAGTGCACTGTTCGGCCCGATTACTCTGACTATGTACTCCTTCGGTTTACTACGAACATTACTCAAGATTGACACTTTTCTTCTCCACTCCCAAGGCGCTTGGGACCCGAAAACAGCGTTAAGGTTCGCCGATCGCGTGTTGACGGAACTCCGCGGCGTTCTCGAAGGGCTACCGGTTGGAACCCGGGTGCGTTTGGAGTACGACCCGAAGCGAACACGGGACGAAGTGAGGGTGGTTGTTGACGAATTGATTCCGGACTTCGTGCCGGCGGAAGCGCGGGGCGCGTTGGCGCGGGCCGCGGTGCTAAGAGCGGCGGGGGGAGGCGCCACCTCGAGCGGCGGGCGGAGCGGCAGCAAGTCGAGGGGGAGCGGCGGCGGCGGAAGCGTTGGCGGGGGCGGGAGCGGCGGCGCGGGGAGCGTGGGGGGCGGCGGGCGGGTCATCGGGGGCGGCACCGCCGCTTCCGCGAAACGCGGCGTCGTTTTTCGGGAACCCGAGCCGCCCCGGGGGCACCGGGGTTGTAACCGCAGTGAGCGGTTTACCGTCACTGGTACCGGCGGTGGCCGGGGGCCCGCTGGGTACGGAAATGACGCGAAGAACGGGGTTTCCTTGGGCGGCCCGGGTTCCACACCTGGACGTGTCGGTCATGCCGGCGGCGACGGCAACCCGGGTGGCGACCCGTCGCCGAAAAAATCCGGGTCGCCCTCCGCGGCGCCTTTCTCCTTTGGACCGACCGATGCGGCGAGGCACGGAGGCGGCGCGCCGAACAACGCGACGCCTTCTTCGGCTACCGACAAAACGGCTCCCGTCGAGAGGTTCGTGCACTGGGGTGCGGGCGGGAGCACGGACTCCGGGGCTGGGACGGGCGGTGCGTCGCACTCGCACCACGAGCGGCGACGACGGCGACGACACGAACGAAGCCAAACCCCGGTTCCCGGAGTTACCCGGGGCGGCGGCGGCGGCGTTGACGAAAACGACGGTCTCAGGTTTGCGGAAAACCACGGCGCGCCGCCCGAGATCGCCCGCGACTACAGAACCGACCCCCGGGTTCCCGATGGAATCGCGGATCCCGATCGAATTGACCGTGACCGTCCCAGTGACCGGGACCGAGCACACGGCGTCGACAGGTCGAATCCTTCCAACGCAAACGATCGTTCTGGCGATTTAAATACCCACAAACAAGCGCGAACGTTCCGCCACCCGATCGTGGCCGGGCCCGGCGTGGGGGACCCGTTCGGTTTAGCCGCGAGTAAGCTGGCGTACGCGCGGTCGCTGGGGCCGACCGCGATGCGGTACTTGATGGGGTTCACACCGGGGCACACGGGGTTGCCGCTCCCGGGGGGGGACGAGCCTAAAGACGATGGAATCGATACGTCCGCGAAACGTCCAGGAATCGGCGGCGACGGCGTTTCTCGTGATTCTCTTGATTCAGCAGGGGGGCAATTAGTCGGGGCGGTGAAGCGGCAAACCAACACAGACCACGTCGTTTCGATGGGTAAGCACGACACCGACACAGACCAGGCCCGCGGCGGTTCGATTCCCGCGGTCCGCGACGAAACCGAAACCGACGCCTTCGACAAAGACGTTGGGCTTGACCCGCGTTTGTTCGCGTTTGACCCGTCGCGGCCGACAAAAGTTTCGAGCGGAACCCCGCCGCCGACCGTGTTTGGCGGTGCTGAGGGTAGCGAAGGCGACGGCCAGCAAAGCTCGTTTGTATCAGCTGGGAACGACCTGGAGGGCGGGACCGCGGTTGTGTCGCGCGCGCGACGTGGAGTGGGCTCCAGCCGCGTCGACGCCGACGTCGCCGGCTCGGACGCGGAGACCTCCGCGGGCGAGCCGGCGGGTCCCAACACCTCGCCGGGGGGTTCGCGAGGCGCGCGACTTCGGTGCGCCCCGGCGACGACCGCGACCTCCGTGAACGCCGCCGACGACGGGGAGGATGAAACGACCGCGAAGCGCGCGAGGCGGTAGACCAGTAGACCTTTAGATGGAGTTGTTGAAGGAGTGAAACGTTTCGGGGTCGTCTTTCGTTGAAAAAGCGTTTTCGGGGGTCAGGCACCGAAACGGCCGCGATCGGTGAGCGCCGAAACTGGACGATTAAAAAAGCGCGCCTCGCAAGGAGTGCCACATCGAGTGGCACAGCCCCTGGCCTCGTCTCCGCGTTCCGGGGCTGTTTCGCGCATCGTGCGTATCGCAGCGTTGAGAGTGCCGCTCCGCGCGATTTGTAGGGTGCGATGCACAAGCGCGCCAAGGCCACTGCTCGAAGGCAGCTGCTGACGTCGCCCCCGAAGAATGGGGCGGGGACTTTCGCGGGAGGATCGTTCGGACAGGAACCTCCCTCGTTCCTGTCACCCGTGTCATCTTGTGCTCGGAAGCTGCAGCTGCAGCGCTGGGGGGACTCGCCCAGGGTCTCTGGAGGTTTTGGGGCGGGTCATGTCGGTCAGAACGGGACGCACACCGCGTCGTCCACACCGGTAACACACACACCCGCGCTTTTCGGTTGTGGCACGGGCACCTTTCAAGCGCGTTCGCTGGAGCCGACACCCTTGCCCGGAGGGTACCACCCCGTACCCAACGCGAGACGAGATATCGACACGCAGCCGATTCGATCGGAACAAGGCTTGACCTTCGCGGAGATGCTCGCGGTGAACGCGAACGCCAACGCGGCGGGAGGTAGGATACCAGGATCTTGAGATTCAAACGATCTCGCGTTCGCTTTTCGATAAGACGAAAAGAAGGCGACAAATGACCGAATTTCGCCAACTGACCTCTCCCTCCTTCTTTCCACACTACGTAACAATCCCAGCTTCCTGTACCGTTTTCGGCAAGCGCAAAGCCGAGGCGATATTACACAACGGCCACACCGCACACCACCCGACGTCGCATTCGCGGTTCGTGACTCGGGAGGAACAACAATCGAACCCGCCGATGACGGCGCCGAACGATGGGAAACACGGGAAACCGTTCGGTTCGCGAAACTTCACGCGCGAAACCCAAAACGTCCCCCCCCCAAACTTGTTCAGCACCCAAAACTTGTCAGCGATGGTTCACATTCCCACGGAAAGGGAACGGAGCTACCGTACCGAGCCGGTGTACCGAGGAGGAGGACACTGCAGCGCGCGAAGTGACCAGGGTTCAGGGGGTACGACTCCCGAAAACGAAAACACAAAAAATGAAAATACCGACTGCGAAATCCCGCACCTCCCTGGCCTGGACGGCGTCCCCGCGATCGCCGGCTCCACGTTGAAGTCTTTGCTTTCCGGAAACGGCGTTTTCGAAACGCACGTTTTGGACGTGCGTTTCCCTCACGAGTTCCGTGCAGGACACGTGATTGGTTCCTCACTTTGCCCCGACCCAATCGCGGTGCAGAGGTACTTGATCGAGGCTTTGTGTTGTGGGAAATTGGGCGCCGGTCCTGTGGCAAAAAAAAAGCCGAATCGTCAAAAAGTCTTCGTGTTCGTCTGCGACCGCGGCGCCGACAAATCGCCCCAGATATGGAGACACGTGCGGTCGCTGGACCGCAAGACGCACATCGCCTCGTACCCTCACCTCTCCGTGCCCAACATGTTCGTCCTTGAGCGCGGTTTTGAATGTTTCGTCCAAACGCACCAAGGCTGGTGCACCGGGCCGGCGGTTCCGGCGAACGCGCCGTTGTTCGATGAGGAACGCGCGCGCGCGGCGAGTTGTTGGCGGGAATCCTGGCGAGTCGCGAGTCACGCGTCTGGGTTAACATTGGTGCCTGACAGCGAGTCAGTGCGACAGGTGAGTGCGATGCAGAAACGGGAACAAAGGCGGGTGGAGGAGTGGTGGGGGGACGAAGCGGAGATGCGGGAGTAGAGAGTTTGCATTGCACTCGTGAGAATCATCTGCTTCATTTTTTCGAGTGTCAAGCAATGAAGATTTTGTCGTCCCGAAGATGACCAACTGTCGCCTCAGTAGACGTCGTGGTCACAACACTATGTGTCTTTGCTGGCCGCCTTGGTGCTGCGGCGCGTGTTTCGGGTGGCGTGGGGTGAACAGCATCGGGCCTCCTTTGGATACGGAGGCGATCGCGAGGCGCAGGGAACGACGCGCGCGTTCCGGGTTGTGCTGGTCCGCGAAACCTGTCTCGCAGACGATGGAGACTCGCACGGGCGGAGGCGGGACGGTTGAGATGGTGGGCGATGTGACCGCTACCGCTTCAGGAGATGTGAGTGTGGTTTGCGGTAGCACAGCATCCATCGAGTCGACTCACGGAAAGGACACGAGTGTAGCGCCGCGCGATGGGAACCACCACCGTACCTCCGTTCGGGGGATTCGGGACAAAGGGAAGCTCACAGTTACGATACCCGACGTCGACCCCGCGGGGGACGAAAACATGATCCCGTTCGCGCCCCTGAAGCCCGGGGTGTTCGACAGCCGAGACCTGCGGTCCCCGAACGCACCGCCGAGGTACGGCATGGGGCCGCACACAATTGAAAAGCTCAAGCAACCGAAGCGAAGCGCTCCGGCGCGCGCGGCGACATCCAGAGTCTAAAAAGCGTATGTTTATCACATGTTCGTATTTACCTCACGTCGATCGATCCCACGTCTTGGCTATACCCTACGCAAACCCTACCCCTAAACCCTAAAGCCCCGTGACCCTTCCCCAGACCCGCCGCACTTGTTTCGCGCTGAACGATTTCGACCCCACCGACGCGTTCGTTTCCCAGTCGTACGGCGCGTACTTGATTGCGACGGCGCCGCCGTTTTCGTTCGCCACGAATTCGTTCATGCGTTTTTGTTTTTCGCTTCCGGGAGGACACCACCGCGCGAGTTTCCGCACGAGCTCCAAATCGTCCCCGAAATCCTTTTTGTACCAGTAAAACAGCCGCGACAGACGAACCGTAAGGTGTCCGTATTTTTTGTTCCAGTTCTCGACGAAAACGTGGTCGTCGCCTTCGCAAAACGCGCGCGCGGCGGTTGTCAACTCGGTTAACAAGTCACCGCCGGTGAACCTCGAAATCGGAGGACAGCCCCGCGCCCCGCAGTTCAGCGCGAAGTGAACGCGACACTCGACGGGTTTCGTTTTACCAGGGGTGTTAATGCCGACTTGGCTCCAGTCCACCACGTTCACTCGTCTCGCGTCGCGTTCGCCGAAATACGGTACGTTCCCCGCGTTTCCCCGCAGCAACCCGTGCTCCAAGTCGTCCAGGCTGTAAAACCCGTCGCGGAAGGTGACGCCGGTTTCTTTGAAGTACGCGGCGCGTGTCCAGACCGAAGTACTCACCCCAACCGTGGTCTGCGCCACCAACACGGTCAGGTTGTAGACGTTTATGATAAACGCGGCGAGCGTTGCGTGGCCGTTTTTTCCCGCTTTTATCTCCGTCAACGAAACGTTTTGCGTTTCCGAAAACCAGTCCAGAAACGCGACGAAATCGGGATCTTGGCGGAGGGTGTTTCGATTAATGCGGCCATCAAGCACATTGCTGTGTCTGTCTTCCAGCATGGACATTACGCGCTGCGCGGCAGAGACCAGGGAGGAATGGTCGATGACGCGCTTTATCTCGGTACCGCGGGGCGCCGTTTTCCCCAAAGAGCCCGCCACCGAATTCGGGCGCAAATCGCGAAACGAATTCACGCTTCCCGGATCGACATCCGGTTGCAGGCGGTACAAGTAGGTTTGTGAAAACGTTGTTGGGTTGTTTTCCGACTTTTTACCCCTCGTGTGTTCCCTCGTATCAGCCCTCGTATCACCTCGGGTGGTATCCCTTGACCCGTGCGGTACCCTTCGCAGGGTACCGGAGACGAGCAAACGAACGCACTCCCCGGTGATTTGATTTTCTTGGCGTAAATCGTTTTTCTCAATCCCGCGCGCCGCGCTTTGAATCGCGCGCCACAAATGCGACCCGCGGAAACACCGTCCGTGGACAACGAAACCCTCCCCCCGGTCTGCGATTTTACCACGCAGCGCGGTGCGTAACCAACGAATCGCGCCGAGGTGGTCGTAGGTTCGATCCCCTATGATCAGCGACGGGTTTTTTTTTTCTTTTTCGTTTTCGTCCGCGGTTTCGTGGAGTTTCAACAGATCCGAAATCGAAATCGAGGGAGTCGTGGTCGCGCCCCTCGTCACGTCCTCCAGTCGAAGCCGTACGTCGCTCGGGTCGCTGTGTTGTAACGCGTTGTTCGTGTCGGAATCGAACCTCCCTGGGTCCACCGCAATCAACGCGTTTAGTTCGTCGTTGCCGCCGAGGTGCGTATCGTTGACGAAGATCTGAGGCACCGTCGACTTTTGCGTAAGCGACGTCATGTCCGCGAGGCGCGCTGGGTAATCCGAAAGAGAAACCTCGGCGTATCCGAAACCGCGAGCGGTGAGACTCGCCTTCGCGCGGCGGCAGTGGCCGCACGACGCGCGGGTGAATATCGTGATGCGACCCATCGCGCGAGCTTCTCCTGGCACGCGCCTTCAAAAGTGCCCGATGTCAACTTCGTTCGTTCAGTTTTTGCTGCTCAATCGAAAACTTAGAAATACAGTCAGACCGTATACGCGCGTCATTCCATCGCGCACCCGTCGCTTCGCCCCCCGCCTGTGATGCCCAAGCCGCGCCCCATCACCGTCGTGCGCAACTTCGGCGGCAAGCGCCTCGCGGAGAACGCGGTCCCGACCAGCTGCGTGGACTGGTCTAAATGGGAGTGCGACCCTTCTCCGAAGTTCGCGGGGCGGAAACCGACGCGCGGGTTCGCCTGGGGCGCGGCTTTCCCGTGGCACTTCGACAAGGAGGAGAAGGCGTTCGTGGTGCAAGGTAGTGCGACGCTGATTCCGGACGACACGGCGGCGCACGGAGGCGCGGTGACCATCGGCCCGCGCGACATGGTGACGTTCCCAAGAGGATGGAAAGGACAGTGGCAGGTGGATGAGAAGATTGTTAAGTATTACGCCTTTTTCGACGGCAAAGGGCTGCGGGTGGACGAGGCCAGCGACGACGACGACGAGGATGGGTGGGGGGAGGGGGCGGAGGATGGGGAGAAGGCGGATGTGACGAATGAGGAGACAGCATTGAAGCGCGACGCTGAGGAGAGGGAGGTGGGGACGGGCCAGAAGGCCAAAAGAGGCAAAAAATAGAGATCCGGCAGGAACTAGCTTTTGATCGAACACACGTCGCTCGACGTCGTACGAGTGGGGTCATTTTCAACGGTCCATCACCCAGTTGACCCCCGAGGAGGTGTCCTTTCAGCGTGCCAAGTGATTTTTCGTGCTGAGTTGTCGCCTGTGCAGGCCTGCGTTGTCTGCAGTTTTCGGGATCGTCGTGGTGCATCGCAACGACATTGGCGCGGCGCACCGCGGGTGACCACCACGGTTCGGAGTCATCCAAATATCCACGATGTACTTCCAAGGCGGCGGCTCGATTCGCTTCGCGGCTGGGTTCATCGCGGGTTTGCTGTTACGCGAAACCGCGACACGTAAAACAAGGAGGCCGCCTCGATCGGTACTGGTGCCCGCGAACAAAAACGACGACGGGCAGATGATCTTGGTCCGGCAGTTACAGCCGGGGGACTGGGACAAAGGGTTTTTGGATTTGCTAGGGCAGCTCACGACGGTGGGGGACGTCACGAAGGAAACGTTCCTCGCCAGGCTCACCGAAATCAAGGGCGGCCCCGAGTTCGTGTTCGTGGTGGAGGAGCACGGCGTTTTGTTGGCGAGTGGGACGGTTGTGTTGGAACGCAAGTTCGCGCGAGACGCCGGGATGTGCGCGCACATCGAGGACGTGGTGGTGGACGTGAGTTGCCGAGGCCGCGGGATGGGTTTGGTCGTAATAACCGCGCTGATGAAAGTGGCGGAGCGCATGGGGTGTTATAAAGTGATTCTAGACTGCGCCGAGGCGAACCAGGGGTTCTACGTGAAGTGCGGGTTGGCGCGAAAAGAGTGTCAGATGGTCAAGTATTTCAAGGATTGATGATGAGACTGCGCGGGTTGTGAGGGAATCAATTGCGATTGTAGTCTATGTAATAAAACGAATACAAGGAACAATGACAGGTACCTGCTAAGTAGGTCTTCACGTCGGCGTGAACGTCTCCGCGATGGCTTTGGCGCCTGAAATGGACCACGTTTGCGACTGATCGACGATTAACCCGCTTGTTGCATCCAATGTGTACGTGGTGTGAAACGCGTACGGGTCGACCCTCGGGTGCCACGGGAATTTCAGGTACCCTTGTAACGTGCCGTCCGTCTCGATCGTGTTGGGTCCGGTTATTTCTATTTTTAACAGCTCAACGAACGAATCGCTTGGGTCGAACAACAACCCCAGGGCGGTGAGGTACCGCGACAAACCGGTCACGTCGTTCGTGGGGTCTTGGAAACGACACCGGTCGCTGAAAATCTCCCGGGTCAAGTTACCGGTCACGAAGTACTGCCCTTGCACCAGGTCGTCCTTCAGAATGGCCGCGATTTCGGTGGAGGTTAACCCGGTTCGCTTGGCCCCGCCCACGGGCTTCACCGCGCCCAGCGGCGCGAGGGGGAGGGCGAGGGCGGACCCGTTTCCCAAAGATGGCAACACGGCACCCCCCACGACGCCAAGCAAAACGCCCAACGACGCTCTTCGCCCCAGCGTCGACACGGGCTTTGGCGTGGCAGGACCCCGGCGTTTTTCCAAATCACTTCGTCTCGCGTAGGAGCGTGGAGCATGTCGGGACACGGAAACGCACGACATCGGTGAGAGCAGCGAGTGCGCGTGGCTCACTGGGGCGTGAAATCAATCGACGTGTCCAAAGTTGAAGCGTGAAAGTGGCGTCGTCCAGTCTGCCAGTCTAGTTTTTAGGGTTAATGTTTGCCCTCTCCCGCCGCACACATTGCGAGGCGGGTCGCGGTCCGGTGGGAGTCACCGGCGCGACATGGCGGACAGACGCCACCCTCACGACGTCCGCCGAGGATACGGCGGACCCGGCGGGTACGATCGCCGTCGTCAGGTACGTTCGTTCACGTTTCCCGCGCGTGGGTAAATTTCGCACCCAGATTCAGATTACGTGTAGTCTCCACGAATCGCGTGGCCTCCAGGAGCCCGTCCATTCCCTGACCGACCGAATCACACCCCCCCCCCTCATCACAGGATGACCGCCGCGACGGGTACGACAACCGGGGACCTCCCGGTGTGAACACCTCCGGTGGTCTTGGTGGGCCGGGTGGCGACCGAAGGTACGATCAACAATACGACAACCAAGGCCAAGGCCAAGGCGGGTACCGCGGCCCGAACGATCGCGGCCCTCCCACCGGCGGGCGCGGCGGCGGGGGTTGGGGCAACCGGGGGCAACAAGGTGGCTTCGATCCGAACGCGGGAAACCCCGCGGTGCACAACCGCCCGTCCATGATGCACGGCGGCGGGTACAACAACCGGCCTTCCATGATGCACGGCGGAGGCGGAGGTGGAGGGTTCAACAAGGCGTCACGGCCGAGTTTGTTGGCCAGTAGCGGACGGCAACAAGGAGGACGGCCCGAGTTCCAAGACGCGACCTTCGACGAAGGCGAGGTGGGCGAGATCGGGGGGTACGGCGCGGAGGACCGGTCGCGCGAGCCCTGGGACACTAGCAACGAGCGAGGGCCGAACGCGAACGCAGAAAGAGGGTCCAGTGGTCGCGGCGGTTGGGGTCAAAGGCTGGAGTCTTCATCGCGAGTTGGCATCGCGAATCTGGAAGAGGACGGCGAGCTTCCCACGCGCGGCGGCCGGTCGGAAGCCGACGGCGGCGCTCCTCGCGTCCGCGCGCGACCGGTGGACCCGGTAAGTATTTCCCATTTAACACATTCCGCCGACTGATTGCCCACGCAAGACTGACTTTTCTTTTTACAATCTCAGCCCCTCCCGCGGGGCGCGCCGCCCGAATCCGCGCGACGCGACGCTTCGGTGGGGAAAAAATCACGCGACGTTCTGAATTTCGTAGCAACGGAACCGACTCCGATTGCGAAACCGCTTGCGAGGCACCTCAGCGCCCCGGTCGCGCCCGACGTTACTGATAAGGAAGAAAGAGATACCGAAAAACAAGACGTTGCGCCCAAGCGCAAAAAGCTGGGATGGGGCCAAGGGTTGAACCGAAGCAAATCCACGGGCGCCGCGCTTGAAACCGGTTCCCCGGCGTATCCCGAGCGCCTCCCCTCCGTGCCCCTTCCAGTCGGGGACGACCGGAAGGGGCACGACCGCCACGACACGCGCACCCCCCCGTTACTCACCGCGAACAACGCCAACCCGTTCGGGGACGACCCGGAGGTTTCCCGCGAAGCGCCTTCCACCGGGTTCGGCGGCGCCAGTACCCAAAGTCACCGCGACCACCACCTGGCGCCCGAGCCGAGCCCGAGATCCCGGGGCCCTTCCGACCCCGTCGCGCGCGCCGCGCTCGTGGCGGTGAGTAAAGCCAGTGTCGCCGCTAGGCGGGAGATGCTCGTGTTCTCTGAAAAGCAAAAGGAAACAATTTTACGCGCAATGGAGCTCACGGACAGTTCCATTGTTTCCCTGGAGCGCGAAATCGCCGCGATGGACGACACCACCGAAAACGATCGGGAACAGGTTGAGGAACAGCGTACGCACCAGGAAGCGCGGTTGCGACGGGAGCTGGAGGGGGTGAAGGGCAACGTAGAACGAGCCGAGAAGGCGAGCCGGCGCGCGGAGTTTCTCGCGGCGGAAACGGCGGCGGAGGCGGAGGAGCTTCGGCGGAAAGCCGGGCTGATTGACGCGGAGACTCGTGAGAAGGAAAAGAAAGACGGCGCGAAGAGTTTGATGAAAAGTTCCAAGGAAAAAGAGCTCGTCGCTGCCAAGGCGAGCGCGCGGGCGGTGCAGCGCATGCTCGCTGGCCGGGAACCGAGGGTCGTTCTGGTGGAACGCGTGCGCGCGCGCAACGAACAACTCGCCACGAAATCCCACCTCGCGCTGAAACTTGACAAAGGGTTTCCCTTGCCGCACGAGGTTGTTAAAGTTTCCGTCGCGGAAACCGCGCGGAAAAACTGGGAAACCGAGTCGAACGACGCGTACCGGGCATCCGTCCGTGTGGCGGTGACCCAAGTTTTACGGGAAAGACGCGAAGCGACCAGAGACAAAGCCCTGAACCTCGCCGTGACGTACATGAAGCGGCGGGAACAGTGGCGTCTTCACATGAAGCGCGTGGACTTGGCGACGTACGAAAAGGAGATGGGGGTGAAACCGGGGGGGAAGATCCCGGCCCCGGGTTTGAACCGCGGGTCGAGCCGAGGTGCTCTTCCCGGTTTGGGCGGCTCCCGGGGCAGTTTCGGCGGGGCCGCGCGCTCGGAGTACGAAGAACTACAGATGATTCACGAGTTGCAGCAGCGCGAGCGGCTGAAAACGTTAGTCAAGCTGCCTTCACAGATTCTGGATCTGGAAGAAAAAAGAGTCGCCGCGTTTACGCGCAACGTAAACGCCCTGGTGGAGGACCCGAAAGCGGAAGCGGAGTTGGCGAAACTCACGCGGCCGTGGCTGGAGTGGGAGAAGAAGATCTTCCACGAAAAGTTCGCGAGCTACGGGAAGAACTTCAAGCGCATCGCGACGTTTATCGACGGCCGAGTGACCTCCGATTGCGTGGTGTATTACTGTGCGTTTGCGTTTCACGAAATCCCGCCTTCCTGTTTGCCGGTTGGGGAGCCCGTAGCTACGTAACACACATTCTCTTACAAGACTGACACTTTTTTTGGAAACAATCACAGACCAAAAGCAGAAAACGGAGGACGGGTTCAAGGGCCGCCGCCGCGCGCAGGCGAAGAAACGCAAAGCGTACGCCGAAGCGAAGCGCATGACCGGCGGGACGTGGAGCGGCCCGGGGGGGGGTTCCGTGATGTCCGCCGCGGCGCTTGCGAAACTTTCGCGGGAGCGGGAGCAAGAGTTAAGGGGCGCGGAGGAGGAGCGCAAGAACCGAAGCGCCGAGGCGCGTCTTGAGCGCGCCGCGGCGGCGGCGGGGGAGAAGAAAAAGGCAAAGGAGAAAGCGGCGCGGGAAAAGAAGAAGCGGGAAAAGGCGGAGGCGAAGGCAGCAGAGGCGTTGGCAAGGGAGGCTGAGAAGGCGGCTGCAGAGACGAAGAGCGAGGAGAAGTCGGTGAAGAAGGAAAAGGGGGTTAAAAGGAAGGTTGGTGGCGCCAAGGCGAAGAGCGGGAAGGACAAGCCGGGCGTGGACGAGTACGACGACGGCGAGGTCGAGGAGAAAAACGCTTCCGTCTCCGTCGCCGCCGACGCGGCGGTTGCGGCGGCGGCGGCGTACCAGCAAGCCGCCGCTGCTGCTGCCGCGGTGGCTGCTGCGAACCCGGCGATCGCGGCGGCGATGCGTGACCCGCCAATCGCGGCGGAGGCGGCGGTGCGCATGGCGACCGCGAGCGACCTGGCGACGGTGGCGATCGCGGCGCGCATGACGGCGGGTGGGCAGGCGGCGCAAATGGCGGCGCTCGCGGCGGCGGGCGGCGCGCCTCCGCTCGTCGGCGCCGACGCACCAGCACCAGCCGTACCCACAGGCACGAAACGCAAAGCCGAGGACCCCCCAGCCGTCGAACCCAAGCAAAAGGGCAAGGGGAAGAAAGCTGCGAAGACGGCCAAGCTTCCGGACGACGCGTCGCTGAAGTGGGGCCAAGGCGTGGAGGAAAAGTGATGGTATTTTTTAATTTTTTTAATCGAACGTCGAACAACGTCGAACAACGACAAAATAATACGAACCAAACCCGTGCGACCCTTACCCGCTACCCTAAACCCACGCACCCGGCATGGTCACTCGAACGGCGACCGGCCGCTTTTCCGTCGCTTCCCGAGTTTCTTTCCCTTGCCCAAAAACCCCTCCACGTCGGCCACGCCCGCGATGCCGGCGGTGGTTTTACCTTTTTCGTTTTTATCATCCGCAGCGCAAACCCCTTCCCTCGGCGCGTCCCCGAACTCGGGGTGTTTCGGAGGCATGGGTTCGTTTATTTTATCTAACCGCCGAAACGTCCTCGTGTCCATCCTGTCCACGTAAAGCACGCCGTTCAGGTGGTCCATCTCGTGCTGCGCTATGCGGGCTTGCCATCCTTTCGCGACGAAGTCGACTTTCTTCCCGTCCCCGCCGAAACCGGTGACCCGCACTTCCAGGTACCGCCGCACTAACCCGCGGTAGCCTTGTACGGACAAACAGCCTTCGAAAAATGCCGCTGACAAATTGCTCATCGGAGTGACCACCGGGTTTATCACCACTTTCTCGTGAAACGGCGTGCGGTCGCGCTCGCGCAGCGCATCGGGAGACACGTCGCTCATGCCTTCTTCGTTGTCCATCATCACAAAAATACGACACGGCACCCCGATTTGCGTCGCCGCCAAACCCACCCCGCGGCCACGGCAAATCGTGAGCATCTCCTGAACAAGCTCCTGGATCTTCGCGGAGTCGATGTCGCTGAGAGGGACCTCTAACGCGATATCTCGCAGGCACGGCGTGCCCGCTTGCACGATCTCTTTCTGCCCTTTCGCCACGTTGATCAGCTTGCCAAACGCGTTTTGGCTCTTCTCAACCCAGGTGCCGTCCTTCTGGCTCTCGCCATACGCACAGCTGATGTGTCGTATGCGACGAATGTGACGTCGCCGGGGTGCGTTGCGGTGAAACGCACCCGTCACAGGGGTGCGCGACGCGGCGAAGCTCGCCATGGTGTCGAGGGGTGTCGACGGTACATTGAAGTTTTTTTTGCCCGCCTTTTCCCGAAGAAAGGACGCGACGATCAAGAAATCGGACGACGATTTCCCGTCGTCAAGCCGCGTGCGTTCGACGCGCCACTTCTCATCGGCACCGCCCCTAGCTAGCAGCGGTTCGAAAACCTGCGGGAGCACAAGGCTCTTCGCGTGGTTTCGCACCCCGAAGCGCGTGTTTGTTTTCGCGCACGTCGCGTCGAGATATCCCTCGCGTGTGTCGCGGACCGGTGGAGTCCGAGGTCGCAATCAACGCGCGATCTAGGTTGGAAAAGGGAAAGGTGTCATTTTTTGCCGTGGAGAGTGGAGGGATCGAGTGGCCTGCGGACCGCGTGGCGACGAATAGACACCGTGCTTAGACGTTCTTGAACGTTCGTGATCCACCAAACGACCACACTCCGTACGTAACGCGTACATCTGACACAAACTGGTCCGACATCTCACGAAAGCCGACACACCGATTCTCGAATCCCGCGAATCCGACGCGCCTCCCTTTCGTTGTCCTCGACTCTCCAGTCTGATTTTTTTTCAGCCTGAAAATTGAAAATCAACGAAAATCTACGCATCAGCGACGCACCCGCCAGTACCAACCGCCGGACTCGTAACACAACGTGTACTACTGCCGTCTGTCTAGCCCCGTGTCATATACATTCCAAAAAAAAACATAACTAAAGTTAAACCATGGGTGACGACGACGTCGCGGAGTACGCGTTGGCGTTGCGCGAGCTTGTCGTGAACTCCAAGCCCGTCATCACTTCCCTGACGATGCTCGCGGGGGAGATCACGGGAAACGATCCCGGGTTGACCAAAATGGTCACGAGTTTGATCGAGAAGCACATCTGGGTGAACCGTGGGAAGGTAAAACTCACCGGGTTTTACCTCCTGGACAGCGTGTGTAAGAACGTGAAGGGACACTTCGTGCAGTGCTTTGGCGCGAATCTGGTGACGACGTTTCTAGGCGCGTACGCCGCGGTGGACGACGTGACGCGAAAAGCAATGGTCCGGCTGCTGGGAACCTGGAACAACGTGTTCCCGCAGAACACGCTCGGGGCGATTCAAAGGGGGATAGCAGGCGGAGGGGGTGCTTTGCCTGGACCTCCGTCCGGAGTTGGCGGGTTCGGCGCCGGCGGAGGAGGAGGCGCGCTCCCCCCGCCCCCCATGAACGCCGCGGCGCAGGGTTCGTTGTTAGCGTCGATGTTAGTAGGCGGCGGCGACATTTCGGGTTTGCTGAAATCAATCGCTTTTGCCAAGGCGCATGCGCATGGGTCTGCGCTCCCTTTGACTCCCGGTGTTACGCAGCAAAGACAGACGGCGCTTCCTCCCCCCCCCGCGCCGCCGCCCTCTGCTCCGCCGCAAACGACCGTCGCGGCGGCGACGCCGGCCGCGACGCAAAAAAGTCACGACCTCCCGCCGCTAGGCGCTGGTTTCGACCCAACCACTGGCGAGGCGGAGCTTCGCAAGCGCCGGGAAGTTGTGATACACGCGCTGTACGGGGATAAACCGCACCAGTGCGTCACGACCGGCGCGCGGTTCGCGAGCCGAAACGAACTGGACGCGCATCTGGACTTGACGCACGTCCGGCGCCGGGCGAAGAAAAGTGGACTACACGCGTGTCGGAGTTGGTTCGTGGATTCCAGTAGTTGGATCCGAGGTGCCGCTGCGGAAGCGGCTGATAACACCGCGGCTGTGTTTTTCGAGGACGGCAAGCGCGTGGAGCAGGCGAGGTTGGCGGCGCAGGCGTGCTCCGTGGTGGTGGACGAAACCCAAACGCACTGCGCGTTGTCGGGCGAGCCGTTTGAAACGTGCTGGAACGCTGAGGCGGAGGAGTGGCACTACAAAGGCGCGGTTGTTTTGACACGGGGGGTTGGTGTCGTGCCGAAAGGCGCGTACGTCCTGTTCACCGCGGTGCCGAAAGGAGAAGGGGACGGGGAGACGGAGACAGATGGTTTGGACGAGAACGAGGATGAGGAAAATTTTCAGCCTTCGGAAATGGAAAACCCTTCACCCGTAAAAACCGAACCTCGCTCGCCCAAGCGCAAACGCGGTTCGGTGAAAACAGAACCCGGGACGGACGAGTTTCTGGTTGCCGTGAAACTAGAAACGGAAGAGTCGGGGCCTGCGACACGTAAAAGCGCTAGGCGGTAGCCAGGCAGTGCTTGTAGAGACGATAGCCGTCGGTTTTAGAACGTAGGCCGGGTTTTAGAATGGCCGGTGAAGCACGAGACGACGTCGCTGCTTTATATACAAGAAAGAATACCATCACGCATTGCGATTCACATCACGCTTATCACTCGTTACTATCATACCAATACTCGCGTTTCTTACACCGCGACCGGTTCCTTTTCCGGAACCTCGCTCGTGTCCCCCGCGGCGGGTTTGGTTTTCTTCCCCTTCGCCGCCTGCGCCGCCCGGTTCTGCAGCGACACGTTCCTCGCCGTGAACACGGTTTTGATTCGGTCGTAGATGGTGAGCGACCGGAGCGCGACGGTTACTTTCGACGGGTCTTTCGCGTCTGTCCCGCCCGCCGAAGCCGAGTACGCGCCGTTTAGTTTCACGAAGTCCCGCTTGGCTTTATCCCCCAGCCCCTCGAACGTCGCGCCGCTTTGTCCGCCCCGGTCCGCCATCAGCTCGTACGCCGCTTTGATTTGGTTGAACTTCTCGATGGACGCGTCCGGGTTCCGGTCCGGGTGTTCCGTCGCGATGAGCTTGCGGTAAACGGTTTTGATGTCCTTCAAGTCGTCGTCCACACTGACGCCCAGAATCGCCGCCGCCTTGGCCTTCTCCACCGCCGCCCCCGCCTGCGCTTTCAACCCATCCACCGCGTTTTCAAAGCTTCCCCAGTCCTCCACGCCGAATTCGAGTTCACTAACCGGGACGTTCCGCGCGGTGCTCCCTCCCATCGCCGCGGCCATGGCGATGATGTCGTCCGCCAGAGTCGGTATCACCGCGCGTATCGCGGGGACGCCCTCGATTTGCTCGCTGGACAACCCAACCTGATCGGTCACCGGGATCTCCATGCCGTTTTCCTTGAAGAACTTTTTCGCCTCGTACTGCAAACGGTCCGCCACGATGACTTCGCACACGGGGAGCCAGTCGCTTAACACCGGTTCCGGGTCGTTACCACCATCGGGGGGGGCGTGCCGTACCGAAAGCACGTACTCCCGGTACTGGTCACGGTCCAGCTCCCTAACCATCTTGTCGTACGCGGCGCCTTGTTTCGAAACCGACTCGCGCATCGACGCCGCCGCCTTTTTGCGAGCCGCATCTTTCGCCTGCTTCGACACCACCGGGGGTTTCTTACCCTCGGCCTTCTCCGCTTTCTTCTCGTCCTTGGCTTTCTTGCTGCGGCCGGAACGCACGTCCAGGGCGGCGACACGCTCGGTGCGGGCCTGCGGGGGGGGGGGGGGAAGGGTC
>Ga0209710_1000271_pt1 | contig 54744 bp, 58 predicted proteins | sample ArcticOcean_MG_C_5_FD_187436 | JGI IMG/M metagenome (GOLD analysis project Ga0209710, IMG submission 187436) | Marine microbial communities from western Arctic Ocean - ArcticOcean_MG_CB4_138 (SPAdes) (version 2) | ecosystem: Environmental > Aquatic > Marine > Oceanic | place: Arctic Ocean...
ATCTAAAATCATTAATAAAACCTTTTTACCCATCATATAAATTGCTATTCAAAGATATAAAACAAATTTATGCTTTAATTATAATTATATCTTTTTTAATAGTTCTTTATAGATTTCTACCATAAGTCTAATTTTATATAATGGCTCTTATGTATTATTAAAAAAATCTCCATTTAGAGTTAATATTCTTTCTTTCTTACTTACTTTACAAATGTTTAAAAACTATTTTTTTTTAAATTACAACATAAATATATATTATGAAAAACTATAAAATTGAACTTCATGGTTGGACTTTAGATGCTAAAGCAAAATCTATAAATTTAGATCAAGTTAAGCAAATTAATAATTTAAAAAATGATTTTGGAGCTGATCAGCTTTCAGAAATTAAATTTGATATTGAGGATACTATAGTTTCAGATGATAATTGGGATATTTTACATTTGTCTCAACCATTTTGGTATTTAGATAAGACAATATTTGTTGTTAAGAATAGTAAAAATATTGAAGTTAATAGATTTGAATTATCTAATATTATTCATCATAATGATTTTGATCCTTCAGCTGTAGGTATATTATATATATTAATCCCAGGGGTAGAATTTGATAATATTTTATTTTCAGTTGATGAGTTAAAAGGGGGTGTTTGTGTTTATCAAGTACAATCACAAGAAATCCCTCAGGTTAGTGATTTTTCAGTTTTAGATGGTTCAATTGAGGGCCCAGATTCTGAATGGGAATTTATAGATTCACTATACTTTAAAGGAGATAAGTTAGAAATTAATAGTTATTTAGATAGTGACTGTAAATCATCAGAGATAGTTATTTATTCAAATTAATAAGTAAAGAACATGAAAAAAATTATAATTACTGAGCCTACTAGAACTGTTTGGCTACAAGAAACGAAACAAATTGATTTTAAGTTGGAAGAGTAGATGAATATTTACACATCTGAGTGCAAAAATATTGAAATAGAAAATTAAATTTAAACGATATGAAATGTAAAGGAAAAATTGTTTTTTCTGGAGAACTATTTAAGTTAGATCTTCAATCAGAAGAAAAAGTAAATGCAGCTCCCAATCTTTTAAGTGAAAAAGTAATTGATGTTATTAAATTTACAAAAGAAGAGGTCTTGTCAGGAAAATCTCGTGATATCGATCATATAGACTATATATCGCTCAGCCTCTCTTCAATTCCTGGATATAAATTTGAAAACAGTTTGTCTAGTGGAGCAGATTTCACCATCTCCTATGATAATATTTCAGGTTTTGACACTTTCACATGCAAGTATGAAAATGGGTGCTTGCATTTAACGGGAGAAATAAAATTTCAACTCAATATCAAAAACGTTGTATTAAATGACTTTAAAAACAGTGGGTTAATCCTGTTTTCTCAGATAGGAGTTAGAGTTGGTGGTACAGAAATTGTAAAATTTACGAAATACGGCAGTAATTGGATGTTAGAAAATGAACAAAGAAAATTGTATTCTGATAATGTAGACGATGTGTTTGTAACCGGAAGACCAACTGTTGTTCTTGAATAGATCAAAAAAGTTAAATAAATCAAATAATATGGGATACTACATAGGAATAAATACGGCAGATTATTAAAAATAAGAATATTACTGAAGCAACAGATATCTATGCTTTTGATTGCTTTAACAAGTGGTTTTTAACAGATATTTCATTTGATTTATAAACTACTTTTATCAACTTGAAGGGTTACAAGCTCTTTAAATTAAAATCAATATCTATTTCATAAGAATTTTTACCTTGCTCAAAAATTCTAGCTTTTTGATTTCCTTTTAAGATAATATCAGATCCATTCACTAATAAAAAACTACCTTCTCTAAGACCAATGACAACTTGAGGATTAAAAAAATGAAACTCTTTAATTCTAGTTTCTCTAGTTTCTCCCATATGTATGTCATCTTTTATAGGATCTTGATAATGTGGATTAATATTAAAGGGGATTATGTTAAATGCTTCAAAACTTGAGGGGTGTATAATAGGCATATCATTACTAGTGCTAATTGAAGGGCCACATATATTGATTCCAGCACTTGTTCCTAAATAGGGTTTCCCGTTAACAACAGCTTTTTTTAATATGTCAATTAAATTATTATCAATTAACTGTTTAAGTAGTAAGAAAGAATTTCCTCCACCAATAAATATTCCATCATAATTTTCAATGGCTCTATTTAAGTCTTTAACTTCATGAATACCTGTTGTGGTTATCCCTAATTTATTAAAAAAATTAGAGGCTATTTCTGTGTATTTCTCGTGACTTATTCCGTTTGGTCTTGCGTAAGGAATAAATAATATTTTTTTTGCATTTTTAAATAAATCCCTAACTTCATCTTTTATGTAATCTAAATAAGTGCCTCCAAATATTGTTGAGGTACTAGCTAAAATCATTCTTTTCATATAATTAATTTAAAAAAAAACTCTACATTTTTAATTCAATTTAAACATACTGATTATATTTGTAGAATGCTATTATATATTTTTAATTTATTTATAAGTGGTGCTGAAATCGCAATAATTCTTTTTATAGCTGTTATTTTTTTAGGAGCTGATAAAATACCGGATGTTGCTAGAAGTTTAGCGAAGGGCCTTAACCAAATAAAGCATGCTACAAATGATATTAAAAGAGATATTAATGCATCTTCTGCTTCAGTAAAAAAAAGCTCTATAACTAAAGATGTTGATGAAGAGTTGTCTAAAGTCAAAAAAGATTTAGAAGAATTTTCTGGTTCAATTAAAAGAAACCTCTAGTTTATATAACTTTTCTACTAATTGTAAGGCCATCCCGTATAGGTAAGATTACTGAATTCATATCCTTTCTTTGACTTAGTAATTTATTATACTCTACAATAGCTATTGTTGATGTATCTTTTTCAGAAATTTTATTTAAAACTTTGCCATCCCAAAGTACATTATCAGATAGAAGAACTCCCCCTATTTTTAATCTACTAATTAAAATGTCTAAATATTTAGGGTAGTTATTTTTATCAGCATCTAAAAAAATCAAATCATAGTCCTTATCCATAGTTGGGATTATTTCTAATGCATTTCCTAAGTGTTGAATAATGTTATCGTTAAAAGAAGATTTTTTAAAATATTTTCTCTGAAAATCATATAACTCCTCGTTAATATCTACTGTGTGAATTTCACCACCTTCAACTAGTCCTTCTGATAAGCATAAAGTTGAATAGCCTGTAAAGGTTCCAATTTCTAATATTTTTTTGGGACTAATAATTTTAGATATCATGCTTAATAATCGACCTTGATGAGCACCGCTTATCATTCTAGGTTGAAGTACTTTTAAATTAGTCTCTCTGTTTAAATCTTTAAGTAATTTAGGCTCTTGTTGAGAGTGGTTAATTATATAATCTTCAAGACCTTCATTAAAATAATTCATAAATTATAGTAATTGCTTTAATTTTTCTACAAACATAAAAACATCTGTAAAGGAGTTGTATAATGGAGTAGGTGCACAGCGGATAACATTTGGATCTCTCCAGTCAGTTATAACGCCAAGGTCAGTTAGATTTTTATGAAAATCTTTATCTGGGTCACTGATTTCTATTGAAATTTGACACCCTCTTGACTGTACGTCCTTAGGGGTTATTATGCTAATTTTTTTTGAATTAAGATCCTGTAAAAGAAATTCTAAGTAGCTGGTTAGTAATGCAGATTTATTACATAATTCCTTCATTCCTGCAGCGTTAAATATTTCTAATGATGCTTTTATTGCAGCCATTGCTAAAATTGTGGGAGTACTAATTTGCCACCCTTCAGCACCTGCCATTGTTTGATAAGGCTCCCTCATATTAAATCTATTTTTCAGATCATTACCCCACCATCCTCTAAACCTATTAATATCATCGTTATAAGCATGCCTTTCATGAACAAAACACCCAGATAAATTTCCTGGACCTGAATTTAGGTATTTATAACTACACCAAATTGCAAAATCAGCTCCAACTTCATGAAGATCCAACTTAACATTACCAGCAGCATGAGCGCAGTCAAAACCAACCATAGAATTGTATTTGTGTCCTAATTCTGTGATTTTTTTTAAGTTAAAATATTCCCCAGTATAATAATTTACTCCACCAATTAAAACTAATGCTATTTCATCTTTATTTTCTAAAAAGATATTTTCTAAATCTTCATATTTGTTTTCTTTATTTTTAGTTTCCCATAGAATTATTCCATCTTCAATATTATGACCATGATGGGCTAATTGAGATTCAACGGCATAAATATCTGAAGGAAATGCATCTGCTTCTAGAATAATTTTAAATTTACTTTTTGTTGGTCTGTAAAAAGACACCATCATAAGATGTAGATTTACAGTAAGAGTGTTCATTATAACAATTTCAATTGGTTTGGCCCCAACTATATTCGCCATCTCATTTGTAAGGTAGCTGTGATACTTCAGCCATGGTTTTTTTGCGTTACTCCAGCCTCTAACTCCTAGATTAGCCCAATCCTCCATTTCTTTATCAATAAAAGACTTAGTAGATTTAGGTTGAAGACCAAGAGAGTTACCACAGAAGTATATTAGTTCTTCTTTGTTTGTGTCTTTTGGAATATGAAACAGGTTTCTATAATCCGAAAGATTATCTTCTTGATCTAGTTGCTTTGCGAAGCTTAAGGAGTTTGCTAATTTAATCAAAGTTGTATATTATTTTATTAAACAAAAATAAGAATTATAAATAAAGGATTTGAAATTTATTGATTTTGATCAATTATTTCAGAAAACTTGTATTTAAACCTTTTAAACCTTGGGTCAGAAACATTAATTATATATCTGTTATTCTTATTATTTCTTTTAAAATCTTGATGATATTTTTCCGCTTTCCAAAATTTAAGAAATGGGTAAGGTTTCGCAGCTACATTAATCTTAAAGGAATCTTTAATTTCTTTAATTTTTTCATCAATTACTTTTTTTTGCTCTTGATTTTGATAAAAAATTATAGATCTATACTGAGTTCCTGTATCAGGCCCCTGACCATTTATCTGCTCAATATTTTGAGTACCAAAATACACCTCAACTAATTGTGAAAAAGTGATGATTTTAGGATTATATATAACCTCTATTGTTTCTGCATGTCCAGTTGTTTGTGTATTTACAACTTCATATGTAGGGTTTGATGTAAACCCACCTGAATAACCACTTACAACTTCATTTACCCCAATTATACTCTCGTATATTGCTTCTACACACCAAAAGCAACCACTTGCAAAATAAGCCCTGTGAACATCTTCTGTGTTTACTAGAATTGGATCTGAATTTATGATTAATTTTTGTTTTTCTGATACCTGAGCTTTAGAACAACTCGTTATCAATACTAAAATTAAAATTATTGCTTTATTTTTCATGAATATAAATGTAAAAAAAAAGCTTCTATAAAATAGAAGCTTTAAATTATTTATTTTAATCATTAATTAGATCTTGGAAAAAACCTTTTCCATTTTTGTTCTTTGCTCATTGGCTAACTCTTCATCAACTAATATTCTACCACTATGTTCATCAGTTATTATTTTTTTTCTTGAACCAATTTCCATTATGATTTGTGGTGGTATAGTGAAATAAGATCCACCTGCAGCTCCTCTTTCAATTGGAACAACAGCGAGGCCATTCTTTACATTGTTTCTTATTCTACCATAGGCTAAAACTAATCTTTCTTCTATGTCTTTTTTACATTTTTCAGATTTTACAAGTAATGCCTCTTCTTCTTTTTTAGTTTCTTCAAGAATAGTATTTAACTCACTTTTTTTATGTTTTAAATGCTTTTCTCTTTCTGATAGCTTTAGTTTAGCTTCATCAATTACCTCTTTTTTGTGTTCAATTTTAGCTAAAAATTCTTTTATATTTTTTTCAGCTAATTCAATTTCTAATTCCTGAAATTCAGTTTCTTTAGTTATTGAGTTAAACTCACGATTATTTCGAACATTTTTTTGTTGTTCTGTATATTTTTTAATTAATACTTTAGCCTCTTCCATAAGATTTTTCTTCATCTTAATCTGCTCATTTATAGTATCAACTGAATCAGTTAACTTTCCTAGTCTTGTAGTAAGCCCAGCAACTTCATCTTCTAAATCTTGAACCTCTAGCGGAAGCTCTCCTCTTACACTTCTAATAGTATCAACTCTTGAATCAATTAATTGCAAATCATATAAAGCTCTTAATTTGTTTTCTACTGTGATTTCTTTCTTTTTTGCCATGGTTAACTATATTTTACTGGATTACTATTTGTTTCTGTTAAAACGATTGCAAAATTAGTAATTTTTTCTGTAAGATGCGTATGTATTACGTTTTTTGTGTACTGCTCACTTTCGTAATGTCCAATATCTGTCAATAAAATCTTTTTCTCACCCTTAAAAAAATCATGGTATTTTAAATCCGATGTTATATATGCATCCGCTTTAGCTGCAATTGCATTATTTATTGCAAAACTACCTGAACCCCCTAAAACAGCTACGGATCTGATTTTTTTACCAGTGAATTCGGAGTGTCTAACCAGTTTTGTATTCATCTTGTCTTTTAAGTAGGTTATGAAATTTTCTTCACTAATACTTTTGTTAAGTTTGCCAATCATTCCTAAGCCAATATTTTGATTAATATTTTCTAATGAAATGATTTCATACGCATATTCATCATATGGATGATTTTCTTTTAAAATATTTAATATTTCTTTTTCTTTATGCATTGGAAATGTGAAAGAGATTTTAACTTCTTCAATCTCTGTTTGAATTCCTTTATTACCTATCATTGGATTTGAACTTTCATTGCCTTTAAATGTTCCAATCCCCTTGACATAAAAACTACACTCATCGTAATTACCAATTGTTCCTGCGCCGGACTTAAACAATTTAGTTTTTATCGACTCTAAATTTTTGTGTGGTAAGTAGGTGGTTAGTTTTTTTATTGTTCCTTTTTTTGGCACAAGAATCTTTATATCTTCTAGCTCAAGTTTATCACATATAATTTTATTTACCCCAACAATAGAGTTATCCATGGCTGTATGAATTGCTATAATTGAGATGTTATTTTTGATGCATTTATTTACAACTATTTCTACATGACTTTTATTCGTTAACCTCTTTAGTCCTTCAAAAATTATAGGATGAAAACTTACAATTACATTGCATTTTTTTTGAATAGCTTCATCCACTACAATTTCAATTGTATCTAAACAAACAATTATTCCTTTAACCTTACATTGATCATCTCCAACTATAAGCCCTACATTGTCATAATCTTCAGCATAACAAAATGGATACTTCTCGTCAAGTATTTTAATTATATCTTTTACAATCATTTATTTTTGTATTTATTATCAAAGATAAATAATTACTTTAGTTGTATGAAACTGTTAAGAAAGTTCCTGTTTTTTATTTCCCCTTTATATTACATTGTTTCTTTTATTAGAAACTTATTGTATGAGACTTCTTTATTTAAATCAACTAAGTTTAATCTTCCTGTAATAGGGATAGGTAATTTAGCAATAGGAGGGACTGGTAAGTCTCCAATGATTGAGTATTTGATTCATTTACTATCTCAGGAATTTAATATTGCTACTTTAAGTAGAGGCTATGGCAGGAAAACAAATACTTTTAAAATTGCTACTAAAGATTCAACTCATTTTGATATTGGAGATGAGCCACTTCAGTTTTATAATAAACATGATAATATAATTGTTTCTGTTGATAACAATAGAGTTAACGGAATTCAAAGCCTATTACAAATATCTAACCCACCTGATGTAATTCTTTTAGATGATTCTTACCAGCATAGAAAATTAATACCAGGGTTGTCAATTTTATTATCTGATTATAATAATCTGTATTACGATGATTATATTTTGCCATTTGGAGATTTAAGAGAGCCTCGTTCATCAAGTAACAGGGCAGATATAGTAATAGTAACCAAATGTCCTAATAATTTATCTAGCAGTAAAAAACTTGAAATAAAATCTAAGCTTCAATTAAAAGTAAGTCAAAAATTATTTTTCAGCTCTATTAATTATTCTGAAACTGTAATTATTGGAAATAAAAAAGTAGAATTTATAAATTTCATTACTCAAAAATTTACTTTAGTTACTGGACTCGCTAACTCAAATCACTTAGTGAATTATTTGTCTGAAAATAAATGTGATTTTAATCATTTGAAATTTAAAGATCACTATAATTATAAGCCTAAAGATTTAGATAATGTTGATCGTAATGTGAATATTCTAACAACAGAAAAGGATTATGCAAAATTAATTGAGGTATTCCCTGAAATGAATGTCTATTATTTGCCAATTAAAGTAGGTATCGAGTATAAACAAGAATTTGATAAAATAATTCTTAGTTATTGCAGATAATTAATTGATATGCTTTTGAGCTTTGTAGGAGGACCTTACTAGAGCACTACTTTCAACGTGTCTGAAGCCTAAGCTTAAACCTATATTTTTATATTCATCAAATTCATCTGGAGTTACAAACCTTTTTACACTTAAATGCTTTTTGCTTGGCTGCAAGTACTGACCAATTGTTACAACATCAACATTAGCATTTCTTAAATCATGTAAAGTTTCAATAACCTCTTCTTTAGTTTCACCTAGACCCAACATAATTCCTGACTTAGTCCTTCTTTGTCCTTGATCTTTCATGTACTTAAGCACCTTCAAGCTTTTTTCATATTTAGCTTGGATTCTAACTTCCCTAGTTAATCTTTTTACAGTTTCAATATTGTGAGATATAACTTCTGGTTTAGCACCTATTAATCTGTCTATATGTCTTTCAATTCCTTGAAAATCTGGTATTAATGTCTCTAACGTAGTACCGGGGTTCATTCTTCTTATAGCCTCTATGGTTTCAACCCACATAAGACTGCCCATATCTTTTAAGTCATCTCTATCAACACTAGTGATAACTGCATGTTTTATGTTCATTATTTTTATTGACCTCGCAACCTTCTCAGGTTCTGACCAGTCTAATGATTCAGGTCTACCGGTCTTCACTCCACAAAACCCACATGATCTAGTACAAATATTTCCTAAAATCATAAAGGTAGCAGTTCCTTCTCCCCAACACTCACCCATGTTAGGGCAGCTACCTGAAGCGCAAATTGTATTAAGCTTGTACTTATCAACTAGCCCTCTTAATTCAGTGTATTTTTTACCTGTTGGGAGTTTAACCCTTAGCCATTTTGGCTTGGGTAATATTGACTGAAATTTTGTTGGTGTTTTAGTGCTCTCCATAAATTATCATCAAAGATATGAATTATGTCAAATAAACAACTATAATATTGACAAATACCACACCCCAAAACCTAATAAAAATATCACTCCAAGTATACTTATTAGGTGCATTATTTTTGACGGTCTATGTTTTTTTGGAGTATGAATACTACTGATTAAGATGTAGTTTATTATAGCATAGAAAGGCGCTGTTATAAATGACACTATTGTTGCGATTTTAACAAGAGTACCCATTTCTGATATAAAATTAAAAAAGATAAAAACAGTTCCTATGATAAGTACTATTAACCAAAAAAGGTATCCATTTTTAAATTCTTTATTAAAAACTAACTGAGTCGCTCTGTGCATTGACCTTGGAGAGGCATCTAGAGTAGTTATCGTTGTACTAAACATTGTGGTGAATGTGGCTAAGCCTATTATTATATACGCCCAGGAGCCAAAGCTTGAAGTATACATCTCAATTAATTGGTTTGCAAACTCACTAGCGGAGTTACTAAAACTTAAATTGTTATTATTCATAACAAAATAGCCAAGTAGCATAAAACTAATTCCTAATAAAATAGTACCTAAATATCCTATATTAAAATCAAATAAAGTAGTTTTCATTTTTTGTATTCCATCTGATTTTTTCTTTTCAATTGTCCATAATGAATGCCAGACTGAAATATCAAGTGGTGCAGGCATCCAGCCCATAAAAGCTATTAGAAAAACAATTTCAATATTATTTTTGGGCAATACTTGGGAGTAATCAATTTCATATGTAAAGTTATTAAATGCAAATAAAGTCGCTAAGACAGTGCTTATAGCTAATATTAAAATTACAATCTTAATCATCCTGTCTAGCATTTTATATTTTCCAAAATATAAAAGGAAACCACATAAAGACAAGATTATGATTGTCCAAACTTCAACGCTTATTATATTATTAGTCAAAGAGCTGGCAATTCCAGCCGTAACTATAGTGACAGCTGTTTGGATTGTAAACATTGTAGCAAAAGAAATAAGTATGTAAAGTCTTAAAATATTTTTACCTAATTTCTTATAACCTTCTAAGAGGCTTTCACCAGTTGCATTAGCATAACGTGGACCGTATTGAAAGAATGGGAACTTAAATAAATTAACTAATAATAATGCCCATAATAACCCAATACCAAAATCCGCACCAGCTCTTGTAGATTGAACTAAGTGTGAAACACCAATTGCAGCACCTGCAAATAGTATCCCTGGACCTAATTTTTTTACAAAATCAAACATCAATTAATTATTCTGCTGAACAGTCTTTGAATTCTTCAGGAAGTTTACCACAATATCCACAGGGATCATTATTTTTATTTAGCACAGGATTTTGACTTGCACATGTGCCAGAAAATTCACCATCTTTTTTAGCCCAAATTTTTATACTAATACCTAAAATGGCTAACCCTAAAAAGAATATAGTTATTAAAAAAAGTTCCATTGTGATTATTTTAATGCAAATTAATGAAAAGAATTGAAAATAATACTTTTTAGATTATGTTTACTTCAAGTTCAAGTTCAATATTGAATATAAATTTTATAGCTTTTTGAATGCTTAATGAAAATTTTAGAATCTCTTTCCCTGTTGCATTTCCATAATTCACTAACACGAGAGCTTGATTTTTATGTACCCCATAGTCCTTTATTCTTTTGCCTTTAAATCCAGCTTTTTCAATTAGCCATCCAGCAGGAATTTTATAACTTTCTTCTGATATTTTATAGTTAGGAATATCACAGAAGTTAATTTTCAACTGTTCTAGTTGTCTCTTATTTATAATGGGGTTTTTAAAAAAACTACCACTATTTCCTAGTTTTTTAGGATCCGGTAATTTTTCTTTTCTTATTTGAGTTACAACATTAGCAATATCAGCTATTTTAGGATTTTCTATACCTAATAACACTAATTTTTCATTTATAGATCCGTAATCAATTTTTAACTTGTGATTAGTGTTGGTTAATTTTAATTTTACACTTAAAATAATATAATTTCTATTTTTCTTAAAAATTGAATTTCTATATTCAAATTGACAATCTTCTTTAGAGAATTCTGAAATTTCATTTGTCTTAAGATCAAGAACTTCACAAGATGTAAAGACATCCTTTAATTCAACTCCATATGCGCCTATGTTTTGAATTGGCGCAGCGCCGGTATTTCCAGGTATTAATGATAGGTTTTCAATCCCGCCTAGATTATTTTTTAAACACCATTTAACAGCTTCATTCCAATTTTCGCCAGCTTTTATATTTACTTCTGAATAGTTGTTGTCTAATTTTTTAGAGCTAATGCCTTTTATGTTTAGATGTATGACTAAGCCTTCAATTTTTTTTGTAATTAAGATATTACTCCCACCACCTATAAATATTTTTTCTTTTGACTCATTTGTGGATATAATTTTTTTTAATTCTTTTATTGATGAAACACTAGTGAATTGATTCGCCGTAGCATCAACACCAAAAGTGTTATAGTTGATTAAAGAAAAATTAGTTACAATGTTCATTAGCTATTGTATTTTTCTAAAGCAAGCTTTAGTATGTATACAGAAGTTTTTAAATCCTTCTCATTTAATACATATGCAATTCTTATTTGATTTTTACCTAAACCTTCAGTGGAATAAAACCCCTCAGCAGGTGCAACCATAATTGTCTCATTGTTGAAATTAAACTTTTCTAACATCCATTGTGCAAAGTCGCTAGCATCTTCTATTGGTAATTCAACAATACAATAAAATGCACCTTTAGGAGTAGCAACCTTTAGCCCATCAATTTTTTTAAGTTCATGAATTAATAAATTTCTTCTTGAAACATACTTTGTGTTAATTTCTTGAAAATAACTTTGAGGAGTTTCAAGAGCAGCTTCACTTGCTATTTGTGCGTAAGTTGGAGGTGATAACCTAGATTGCGCGAATTTTAAAACTGTTTTAATTACACTTTCATTTTTGCTAACTACACAACCTATTCTAGCTCCACACATGCTGTATCTTTTAGAGACACTATCAATCATTATAGCATTCTGCGCTATTGAACTATCTTCCATTATAGAGTAATGCGAACCTCCATCATAAGTAAACTCTCTATATACTTCATCAGAAATTAGAAATAAATCGTGTTTTTTGACAATTTCAACTAATTTTTCTATTTCTTTTTTTGAGTATAGATATCCAGTAGGATTATTTGGATTACAGATTAAAATAGCTTTAGTTTTTTTTGTAATTAATTTTTCAAAGTCTTCAATAGAGGGCAGTGAAAAATTGTTTTCTATAGTAGAAACTACCGGGACTATTTTTAAACTATTTGCTACTGAAAACCCATTGTAATTAGCGTAAAAAGGCTCTGGAACTATTATCTCATCATCTTTATCCATAATACTCCCAAAAGCGAATGATAAAGCTTCACTAGCCCCACTAGTTACTATGATTTCTTGATGGTTTACCTTAATATTTTTTGAATGATAATAATTACTTAATTTAATTCTATATTCTTCAGATCCTTCAGATCTAGAATATGCTAAAATTTTTAAATTATTATTCTTAACTGCATCAAGTGCTACTTTAGGTGTCTCAATATCTGGTTGACCTATATTTAATTGATAGACCTTCACACCTCTTTTTCTAGCATTTTCAGCAAACGGAACCAATTTTCTTATTGGTGACTCTGGCATTAATATACCTTTCTTTGAAATTTTTGGCATTACATTAATATTTAAAATTCTTCAACAACGCTAGGTTTTTTTTTAGCAATAACTGGTTTTGAATTATCTTCCACTTTACCTTTTATTGTCAATAATACTGTTGAGTTTACAGCATTTGAACCAACAGATATTGTTTTTTTAAAGGGCATTACTCTTTTAGTATCATACTTAACTTCAATCTCACCATTAGCACCTGGTAATATTGGTTTAGCTGGTTTTTTAGGAATCGTACAGCCACAAGATGCTTTTACATTAGTAATGATCAGCGGAGAATCCCCCGTGTTAGTGAATTTAAATACTCTTACTCCATCGGATCCTTTTTCTATAGTCCCGTAGTCTATAGTAGAAGATTCGAATTCAATTATAGCTCCTTTATTTTGGGCCAAAATATTTAAATTTATAAAAGCCACACAAATTATAATTATTACGTTTTTCATTAAATTAAGTTTTATTTTTTTTTAAGTAAATTAAGGAGATAAATATAATTATTATTCCTTAGATAAAGAAATATAAGTACTTTTGTAAATCAATTTTTAATTTATTTTAATATGAGTGTTTTACCAAACTATATTTCTTCTGTTGTTGAACAAAAATGGTATTCATATTGGTTAGAAAATAAATATTTCCATTCAACCCCTGATGATAGGGAGCCCTATACTATTGTTATCCCACCACCAAACATTACAGGTATTTTACACATGGGACACATGCTTAATAATACTATTCAAGACATTTTAGTTAGAAGAGCTCGACTGCAAGGTAAAAATGCATGCTGGGTACCAGGAACTGATCATGCTTCCATAGCTACAGAGGCAAAAGTAGTAGATAGTTTGAAGAAGCAGGGAATTAATAAAAATGATTTAGACAGAGAAACTTTTTTAAAACATGCTTGGGAGTGGAAAAATAATTATGGTGGAATTATTTTAGAACAACTAAAAAAATTAGGCTGTTCTTGTGATTGGGATCGTACTAAATTTACAATGGATGATTCTATGAGTGAATCTGTAATTTCTACTTTTATCGATTTACACAATAAAGGTCTTATTTATAAAGGTTACAGGATGGTTAATTGGGATCCTAAGGCTATGACTACTCTTTCTGATGAAGAGGTTAATTATGTTGAACGTAAGGACAACCTTTATTATATAAAATATAGAATAGAGAATGAAGATGAGTTTATTACTATAGCAACTACCAGGCCTGAGACTATACTAGGGGATAGTGCTATATGTATAAACCCAAATGATAATAGATTTAAAAACTTAAAAGGTAAAAATATTATTGTTCCCTTATGCAATAGATCTATACCCGTTATAGAAGATGATTATGTAGATATTGAATTTGGAACAGGTTGCTTGAAAGTGACCCCAGCTCACGATTTAAATGATAAATTAATAGGGGATAGGCATAATCTTGAAGTGATAGATATTTTCAATGATGATGCTACATTAAATAAGCATGGTTTAGAGTTTGAAGGAAAAGACAGGTTTGTAGCAAGAAAAGAAATTATAGAAAAACTAAATGAATTAGGTTTAGTAGATAAAATTGAACAAATAACTCATAATGTTGGGATTAGTGAAAGAACCAGTGCAGTAATAGAACCAAAATTTAGTGATCAGTGGTTCTTGAAAATGGAAGAACTAGTAAAACCTGCTATAAAGTCAGTTTTAGAGGATAATGAAATTAAACTATTTCCAAAGAAATTTGAAAACACATATCGACATTGGTTAGAGAACATTAGAGATTGGAATATATCTAGGCAACTTTATTGGGGTCAACAAATACCTGCTTATTACTACGGCAAAGGGAAGGAAGATTATGTTGTTGCAAGTAATGTTGAGGATGCGTTAATTATTGCAATTGAAAAAACTAAAAATAAAAGTTTAAAATCAACTGATTTACGACAAGAATCTGATGTTCTTGACACTTGGTTTTCATCTTGGCTATGGCCAATTAGTGTTTTTGATGGAATTAATAACCCAGATAACGATGAAATTAATTATTATTATCCAACTAATGATTTAGTCACTGGTCCAGACATTTTATTCTTTTGGGTTGCACGTATGATAATTGCTGGCTATGAGTTTAAGAATGCAAAGCCCTTTTCAAATATTTATTTAACAGGTTTAGTTAGGGATAAACAAAGAAGGAAAATGAGTAAATCATTGGGTAATTCACCTGATGCATTAAAATTGATTAATGATTATGGTGCAGACTCAGTTCGCGTAGGGTTATTGCTTAGTTCTTCAGCTGGTAACGACTTAATGTTTGATGAATCATTATGTAAACAAGGAAAGTCCTTTTCTAATAAAATCTGGAATTCATATAAATTAATTAATGGTTGGGAAGTTAAAGAAATTGAGCAGCCAGAATATTGTAAATTATCTATTGAATGGTATGAAAATAAATTTCAATCTGTTTTAGTTGAAATTGAAGATCATTTTAGTAAATTCAGACTCAGTGACGCTTTAATGTGCGTTTATAAGCTTATTTGGGATGATTTTTGTTCTTGGTTATTAGAACTTATTAAACCAGAATATCAACAGCCAATTGACAAAGTTACTTTTGATTCTGTAATAAAAATAGTAGAAAATAATTTAAGAATTCTTCATCCTTTTATGCCCTTCATTTCAGAAGAAATTTGGCAAAATATTTCAGATAGAAATCCTGATCAGGCATTAATAGTTTCTAGCTGGCCTTTAATTGATAAAGTTGATAAAGTAATCATTGAAGACTTTGATTTTATCTCGCAAGTAATAAGTGCAGTTAGAACAATTAGAAAAGAGAAAAACATATCATTTAAAAATCAGATTGAATTACATGTTTTAAATAATGAAAATTTTAGTCCCCATTTAGATTCATTAATAATTAAGCTATGTAACATTAGTAAATTTGTTTATACTAAAAGTGAAGTTGAAAACTCTCTTTCTTTCAGAGTTAAATCAAATAATTATTATGTTCCTGTGGACAATAATGAAGTAAATATAGATGAAGAGATACTCAAGCTCAAAACAGAATTGAAATACACTGAAGGTTTTTTAAATTCTGTTCAAAAAAAATTATCCAATACTAGATTTGTTGATAATGCGCCTGAAAAAGTAATTTTAATAGAAAGGGCTAAAGAACAAGATGCATTATCTAAAATTAAGGCTATAAAGGATTCTTTAAATAGTCTGGAACAATAGTGGTTTAAAGGACTGCTATAATATCTTCTGCGCCGTTAACTTTTTGATTTATCTTAACATTTATCTTTGTATTAATAGGTAAGAACAGGTCAACTCTAGATCCAAACTTAATAAATCCTGCATCTTCACCTTGCTGGACAGTTGAGGTCGTTTTAGCATAATTTACAATTCTTCTTGCTAACGCTCCAGCAATTTGTCTATAAAGAACCTCAACAGATGATTCATTCTTTAAAACTATAGTTGTTCTTTCATTCTCTGTACTAGATTTAGGATGCCAAGCAACTAAGTATTTTCCTGGATGATATTTAGAGAACAGGACTTCTCCACTTACAGGGTATCTTGTAACATGAACATTAATAGGAGACATAAAAATACTAACCTGAATCCTCATATCTTTAAAATATTCAGGTTCATAAACCTCTTCAATAACCACTACTTTCCCGTCCACTGGAGATACTACATGATTATTTCCAAAGCTTGTAATCCTCTTAGGGTTTCTGAAAAATTGTAAAACTATTATTAGCTGCCCAATCAGAAAAAGTTGTATCTGCATTTTGTATTCAATCGAAAAATAATCCAATAGAAGGATTAGAATAACTATTAAGCTAAATGTAATTAATATGATTTTATGACCTTCTTTATGAAACATAATCTAAAAAAATTAAAAATAAATATATAAATGGTGAAGCGATTATTATACTATCTAACCTATCTAATAACCCTCCATGACCTGGAAGTATTATTCCACTATCCTTTACTTGAGCCTGTCTCTTGTATTTAGATTCAACTAAGTCACCTATAGTGCCAAAAACACTTACTATGATAGCGATAAATAGCCAGTTTGAATTAGTTAATGGAGTTTCTGTAAAATAACTAATCGCATAACTCCCTAAGCATGTAAAAAACAAGCCTCCAAAAAATCCTTCAATAGTTTTATTCGGGGATACGCTTTCAAATAGTTTTTGTTTTCCAAAGTTTTTACCAATTATAAATGCAAATGAATCATTTACCCAAGCAAGTACAAAAACACCTAATATAATTCCAGAATTAAAATCCGTAAAGAACATTGGTATTAAGGCAATAAAAACAAAGGAACTGGAGAGGTAAAATGTAGAAGCTATATAATTTTTTGATAAGAATCTTGGTAGGTTTTTTTTAACAAAAAGATCTCTAATTAAAAATATTAAAACAAAAACACTAAAGACCAGTAGTATTTCTTTGCTCTCATTAAAAAAAGAATTGCTAATTAAAGTATACTCAAAGTATGTGAAGTACAGATATAAAAAAATAAATATTATATGTGAAACAGTTCTTCTTTGGTTTACTAATCTACTAAACTCAATATTGCAGATTATTCCAAAAACAAATATTAATATTATGAATGCTATTTGTGACTTTAGCGATAATATAAATAATGATGCGTAAACTAAACCAGAAATTGTTCTCTTTAAAAGTTCTTTCAACTTAATTAATTATTGATTTTCTAACAGGATCAAATATAAGTTTTTTGAACTACTTCCGTAGCTTAAAAAATCTTTATCATTACAATCTTTAAAATGCTTTAGGGTAGTTATGTTACTTGGAATTGATTTACCACTATTTTTAATTCCTGTTAAGCCTTCGCTTATATTATTGATTAGTTGATCAGTTTTAGCTAAAATAATAATGTCATTAGGGAGCTCAGATAATTTTTTTTCTGCTACTTGGTTTGATGATATTAAGATTGATCCATCATCAGCTATTAAATATTCACATGTAGAAATTAGGCATATTGAATCTTCTTTTATTTTTTTCGAAAAAGAATATTCTAATTTAAATCCTTTAGTGATGGTTTTGTCAATACAAATTAATTGAGATTTTTCCCAGCTATTCTCTTCAAGGATTAAAGCTATGTTTTTACTTACTTCATCTTGGTCGACTGAATATAAAAACTTACCTCCATTATTGATGAAATTATGCACAAACCTATTGTCAGTAGGAGTTTCACTTTTTGGCATAAAGTCACTCTCTTCATTCTGACCATCCCCAGATGAATTAGCAGACCTTGTACTTTTTTTAAATATGTTTTTGAAAAAACTCAAATCAGAATTTGAAAATATTAATTACTTATATTCAAATATATAAATTCAAATATAAATTCAATAAAAATTATTATGAATTTATCACTTCTTTATCAAAAGGTCTTTTTCCAAATATTTTTTCTAGATTATCTTTAAATATAACTTCTTTATCAAGTAATACATCCGCTAACTCTGTCAATTTAGATTTATTATCTTCTAATATTTTTAGTGCTCTCTGATATTGTTTTTCAATTATTGCAGAAATTTCCTCGTCAATTGTTTCTGCAGTTTTTTCACTGTACGGTTTTGTGAATCCATATTCGTTACCATTTGATGAATCGTAGTATGTTATATTACCAACCTTATCACTTAAACCGTAAATAGTGACCATTGCTCTTGCCTGCTTAGTTACTTTCTCTAAATCACTAAGGGCGCCAGTTGATATCTTGTCAAATATCACCTTTTCAGCAGCTCTACCACCTAGAGCAGCACACATTTCGTCTAACATCTGCTCTGGTCTAACTATTAATCTTTCTTCAGGTAAATACCATGCAGCCCCCAAAGACTGTCCTCTAGGTACTATTGTAACCTTTACTAATGGAGCGGCGTGTTCTAGCATCCAGCTAACTGTTGCGTGTCCAGCTTCATGAAATGCTACAGCCTTTTTTTCTTCTGGTGTTATTATTTTATTCTTCTTTTCTAACCCTCCAACAATTCTATCAACAGCATCTAAAAAATCTTGTTTACCAACTGATTTTTTATTTTTTCTTGCTGCAATTAATGCGGCCTCATTACAAACATTTGCTATGTCTGCACCTGAAAACCCTGGTGTCTGCTTTGATAAAAACTCTATATCTAAATTTGTTGCTTTCTTTAAAGGCCTTAAGTGAACTTTGAAAATAGCCTTTCTTTCTCTTACATCGGGTAGATCTACAAATATTTGTCTATCAAACCTTCCAGCTCTCATAAGTGCTTTGTCTAGCACATCAGCTCTATTTGTAGCAGCTATAACAATAACATTTGTATTAGTGCCGAAACCATCCATTTCAGTTAGTAGTTGATTTAACGTATTCTCACGCTCATCATTACCACCAGTCATATTGCTTTTTCCTCTAGCTCTACCAATTGCATCAATTTCATCAATAAATATTATAGCTGGAGATTTCTCTTTAGCTTGTTTGAATAAATCTCTAACTCTAGAAGCTCCAACTCCAACAAACATTTCTACAAAATCAGAACCTGATAATGAGAAAAATGGAACTTTAGCCTCTCCTGCTACAGCTTTAGCAAGTAATGTTTTTCCAGTCCCAGGAGATCCAACTAATAAAGCACCTTTAGGAATTTTCCCTCCAAGTTTAGTGTATTTGGTTGGGTTCTTTAAAAAGTCAACAATTTCTTGAACTTCTTCTTTGGCCCCTTCTAAACCAGCAACATCTTTAAATGTAATTTTGACGTCTGCTGTTGCATCAAAAAGTTTAGCTTTAGATTTACCTATATTAAATATTTGTCCACCACCACCAGATCCACCCGATGACATTTTACGCATAATAAAAATCCATATTCCAATAATTAGAACAAAAGGTAACATAGATAATAATAAGTCACCCCAGATATTTTGCTCAGTTACATAATTTACCTCAATTGATAAATTGTTTTCTTCTTCAGTTTTTTTTAATCTATTTTCAAAATTTTGAAGATCACCAAATTCAAATCTGTAGTTAGCTGAACGTCCTGCCAATGGAAAATATGGCTTATTAGTTCCTTTGTGAATATCTTGACTTGAAGCTTCTTCGGTTAAATAAACTTTTACTTCACGTTTATTTATTATTTCAATTTTTTCAACATCTCCAATTGATACATATTCAAAAAACTTTGAAGGTGTTGTTTGATTTAGATCATTTGAAGCTATTCCGCTAGAAAATGTTTGTAAAAGAATGAATAAAAATATTATTCCACCATAAAACCAATATGGACTAATTTTAGGATTTTTTTTATTATTTTTTTTATTTATCATTTAATTTTTTTTAATCTTTTGATTTAACTTTAGTTAATTTTGCATCACCCCATAAGCTCTCAATATCGTAATATTCTCTCTTATGTGTTTGGAATACGTGAACAACAACATTAATGTAGTCCATTAAAACCCACTCTGCATTGTCATTTCCTTCAATGCTCCAAGGCTTGTCCTTTAACTCTTTGCTTACCTTTTTTTGAATTGAATTCACAATTGCGTTTACTTGTGTGTTAGAATTACCTTCACAAACAATAAAATAATCACAGACTGTGTTTTCTAATTCACGTAAATCTAGAATATTAATCTCTTTTCCTTTAATATCTTCGATGGCCTCAACAATACTATAAATTAAGGAATCATCATTATTTTTTTTCTTAACCACTAATCAGTTTTATATTTGTGCAAAGTTATTATTTTTTTTACTTTAATCATATGAATATAATCAAACTTGATGCCATTGACTCTACAAATAATTATTTAAAGAGTTTATTGAATGATAAATGCATTGATGACTATACAATTGTTACTGCAAAATTTCAAAAAAAAGGAAAGGGGCAAATGGGCGGAGTATGGGAGTCAGAGGTCTCTAAAAACTTGATGTGCAGTGTATATCTGTCTAATTCTATTATTAAATTAACCGATCAATTTATTATTAATATTTTAGTTTGTTTAGCTATAAAAAAATCTTTAAATAAATTTAATGTACCACAATTATCAGTTAAATGGCCGAACGACATTATGTCAGGGAAAAATAAAATTTGTGGTATTTTAATCGAAAACATTATTAATATGAATTCAATTCAAGATATTATAATTGGAATTGGTTTAAATGTTAATCAAACTGAATATAAAAACTTGCCTAATGCTATATCGCTAAAAATGATTAATGGCAAGCATTACAACATAGATGAAATTCTATTTGAAATCATTAATGATATTAAGTTCTATTACAAATTATTAGAAAATGGTAAGCAGTTACAATTATACAATCAATATAAAAACAGCTTATATAGAATAAATAAACCCTCTATGTTCAGATTAGCGAATAAAGAACTTATACAAGGTTATATTAAAGGTGTCAATGAATATGGAATGTTAATAATACAGATGGAGGATGATGTGGAAAAGACTTTTGGATTAAAGCAAATTTCACTGGTGAATTAATTTTTTCAATTTACCAAATAGAAGGATTTTCGTTCCACGATTTCAGCTCGTTTAATTCTGATTCAGTGATATAATTATTTTTAAGAGCACAATCTATGAGAGTCTTGTAATTACTTAAAGTCTCTAACTGTAAGTTTTCTTTTTTAAAATTTTCGAATGAAATATCAAATCCATAAGTAAATATTGCAACCATGCCAAGTACTTCAATATCTTGATCTACTAATGCCTTAACAGCATTTATACTGCTGTTACCAGTACTTATCAAATCTTCTATAACAACAACTTTTTGAGTAGAATCAATTTTACCTTCAATTTGATTTTTTCTACCATGTTTTTTTGCTTCTGGTCTAACGTATATAAAAGGTAAATTTAAAAAATCAGCTACTAACATGCCAATTCCAATTGCTCCAGTAGCAACCCCAGCAATAACATCAGGTTTTCCAAATTTATTGATTAAAAGTTCAGATAATTGTTCTTTAACCTCGTTTCTTACATCAGGAAATGATAGTATTGTCCTGTTATCACAATAGATAGGAGAATTCCATCCAGAAGCCCATTTAAAAGGATCTTTTGGGCTTAGTTTAATAGCATTTATCTTTAATAAAATTTCCGCTATTTTTATTTCTTTGTTATCATTTTGATTCATATGTACAAAACTAATCAAAAATTAATATGTTTGCATAGCAAATAAATATAAATGTATCAAATATTTTATAAGAAAAAAGTTATTTTATTAACTGATGTTGTTCAAGAGGAAAGTGATATTGTTGTTTTGTGTCTCAAAAATTTAAAATTCAAAAAGGTTATAAAAGTTTTGAATAAAAAAAACATCAAATCTGTTCATTTATTCCATAAAAATAGAGATAAATTATTGAAGCATTTTTTCAAACTTATTCCAACAGTAATTGCTGCTGGAGGTAAAATACTAAATTCTAAATCGGACACACTGTTTATATATAGGAATGATAAATGGGATTTACCAAAAGGTAAGGCAGAAAAAAATGAGCAATTATCAGAAACTGCTATAAGAGAAGTTATTGAAGAAACTGGAATTAAAGGGATTTCAATAACTAAGCCTTTAGATATTACTTATCATATATTCAAAAGGAATGAGGAGTATAGATTAAAAATAACTTATTGGTTTGAAATGTTTAGTGACTATGAAGGTGAATTTATTCCTCAGTTAAACGAGGGAATAAGTGATGTGAAATGGATTAAAATAGAAGATTTAGATAACATAAAAAACAATTCCTATCCAAACATAAAACTACTTTTTTAGAAGTAATCTTTTCTAACACAATTGGGTACTAGCTTTGTGTAATCTCCGTTATTTACGATAACTTCTCTAACTATTGAAGAAGATATATAGGAGTTCTTTGCACTAGTTAAGAAAAATACAGTATCAATGCCAGTTAATTTTCTGTTAGTTTGAGCAATAGCTTTTTCAAATTCAAAATCTGCAGGATTTCTTAGTCCACGAAGAATAAAACCAGCATCAACTTTATTGCAAAAGTCTACAGTTAAACCTTCATATTCCACTACTTTAATTTTTGACTCATTGATATAATGTGTATTAATAAACTTCTTTCTTTCAGCCAGGGAAAACATGCAATTCTTAGAAGAATTTATTCCTATTGCAACAATTATCTCATCAAATAAATTAATACTACGATCAATAATATCACAATGTCCTAAAGTTAGAGGGTCGAATGATCCAGGAAAAACAGCTTTTTTCATACTTCAAAATTATGAAAATTAAATTAATACTTCATTTATTGTGTTTTCGTATAAATCTGCAAGTGAAATTCCAGCCGATTTAACCTGTTGAGGTAAAATACTTTTTTTTGTTAATCCAGGTACTGTATTTACTTCTAGTAGATACGGATTTTCATTTTTGAAAATAAATTCACTTCTTGAAATCCCTTTTAGGCCCAGAGTTTTATAAATTTTTAAAGACTCTTCAGTTACTTTAGACTTCATTTCATCTGAAATTCTGGCAGGTGTAATTTCTGATGATTCTCCATTATATTTTGCTTCGTAATCAAAGAAATCATTTTGACTAATAATCTCTGTAATAGGTAAGCAAATTGTTTTATTGTTATAAGTTATAACACCTACAGAGACTTCTATTCCATCTAAGAAAGATTCTATCAATATATTGGAACCCACTTTAAATGCAATTTTGAATGCATTTTCAAATTCTTCAGCCTTATACACTTTTGTGATTCCATAACTACTTCCACTTTTACTTGCCTTTACAAAACACGGTAATCCAACTTTACTAATAATTTCATTTATGTCTATTTTATCATTTAAACTTAAACTAATTGAATCTGCAGATTTTATGTCATATTTTTTTAAATAATTTAAACATTCAATTTTGTCATAAGTAATTTTAGACTGAAAATAATCGGATCCTGTTAATGGTATTTTTAACTTACTGAAATATTTTTGTATCACACCATCTTCTCCTGGAGAACCGTGAATTGCATTAAAAACACAATCAAATTGAATCAAATTGTTATTTAACTTAAACGTAAATGAATCTTTATTTATGTTCTCCTCATGATTATTTTCATTAACATAAACCCATTTATTCTTCAATATTAAAACCTTATAACAATTAAATTTATTTTTATCTAGGGCATCATATACTTCATTTCCACTTTCAATAGAAATTGTATACTCACTTGAGTAACCTCCCATAATGATTGCGATATTTTTTTTCATTTAAACTTTTTATTAAAAATATAAATAATTTTGTAAATCTTATTCTGATAAAAAAAAAATAACTCTAAAAATGCTTAGTTTTGCTAAATAACATATAATAATGAGTCTTATTAAATTTTTATTCAGTAAAAAATTTGTTAAACAGATTTTTTATTTCATTTGTATAGCAACTTTTATACTAATTGTTAGTGTAATATCTCTTAGTTATATAACGATGCATGGTGAGTCTGTAGAAGTGCCAAATTTAGTTGGTAAAACTATGGAACAGGTAGAGTTGGATTTAACAACTTTAAATTTAAATTACATAATATTAGACTCTGCAAGATATAATTCTTCATTTAAGCCTTTATCTGTTATAGATCATCAGCCAAACTCAGGCTCCAAAGTTAAAATTAACAGAAAGATTTATCTAACTGTTAATCCATCAGGGTATAATGAAATTATTATCCCAAAAATAATTAGAACTACTATTAGGCAGGCTACTCAAAGATTAGAATCTTCTGGGTTTATAATTGGTGAAATTGAATATGTTGATGACATTGGTAAAGATGAAATAATAGAAATTAGTCATAAAGGCAAAAAAATAAATGAAGGAGATAAGTTATTAAAAAACTCCATAATCGATTTAATTCTAGGAAATGGAAAACTCTGATTCTTTGTATGAACATTATTCATTTTCAGTTCAAGTAGGTCAAGCGGCCTTGAGAATTGACAAGTATTTAATGAATTTTGTAGAAAATGCAACAAGAACAAAAATTCAAGCAGCAGCAAAAGCAGGTAGTATAAAGGTGAATGGGGAAGAGGTCAAGTCTAATTATAAAGTTAAGCCTCTTGATGAAATTAAAGTTTTGTTTGAATACCCTCCAGCTGAAAATTTATTACTGCCAGAAAATATTGATTTAAATATAGTGTATGAAGATCAAGATTTAATTGTACTTAATAAACCTTCTGGGCTAGTTGTTCATCCTGGTCACGGTAATTATTCAGGAACCCTTATAAACGGTTTGATTTATCATTTTGATAATTTGCCAAATAATTCATCAAATAGACCGGGTCTAGTACATCGTATTGATAAAGATACTAGTGGTTTGCTTGTTGTTGCAAAAAACGATAATGCAATGACGAAATTATCTGAGCAATTTGCTAAAAAAACTAGTAAGAGAGAATATATAGCCTTAGTTTGGGGTAATGTTATAGAAGATGAAGGGAGTGTAGATGAAGTTATTGGAAGAAATCCGAAAAACAGACTGCAAAATATTGTATTTAATGAAGAAAATAGTCATTTAGGAAAGCCTGCTGTAACTCATTATAAAGTTATAGAAAGGTTTGGTTATGTTACTCTTATTAGTTGTAGGTTAGAAACAGGTCGTACACATCAAATTAGAGTCCATATGAAACATATTGGACACACTTTATTTAACGATGAGAGATATGGTGGAGATTTGATTTTGAAAGGAACTACTTTTACAAAATATAAGCAATTTGTAGATAATTGTTTTAAAGTTCTTCCAAGGCAAGCACTTCATGCTAAAAGTTTAGGGTTTGTTCACCCAACTACAAATGAATTTATAGAATTTGAGTCTGAAATACCAGAAGATATGAAACTTTGCCTAGAAAAATGGATAAATTACGCAAAGCACCTGATGTAATTTATTGAACTTTATTTTGCAATTAATCTTTTGGTTTGTAATTTTAATTAAATTATTTATTATGAAATTAGTTATTTCACCTGCTAAATCTTTGAATTATTCTAGTGAAATCCCCACAAAGGAATTCACTCAATCATGTTTTTTGAAAGAATCTGAAGTGTTAAATAAGATTCTTAAAGATAAATCTCCAAAGGATTTGTCGAAACTTATGAGTATTTCTGCTTCTTTGGGAGATTTAAACTATCAAAGAAATCAGTCTTGGAGTTTGCCTTTTAATACATCCAATTCTAGGCAAGCAATTTATGCGTTTAATGGAGATGTCTATAAAGGAATTGATGCGTATACTATCCCACTTGATAAAATTGATTCTTTGCAAAAAACAGTTAGAATAATCTCAGGTTTATATGGAATTTTAAAACCTTTAGACTTAGTTTTCCCTTACAGACTAGAGATGGGTACTAAACTATCCTTTGGGAAAAATAAAAATCTTTATGATTACTGGAGAGCTCAATTGACTACTGCGCTAAACAACGAGCTAGAAGAAGATGAGTTGTTTTTGAATCTTGCTAGTAATGAATATATCAAAGCTATAGATACTAAGGTTCTAAAGACTACCATGATTACTGCAAATTTCAAACAATTTAAAAATGGGGAGTATAAGACTATATCTATTTTTTCTAAAAGAGCAAGAGGTCTAATGACAAGATATATAATAGATAATAAAATCAATTCTATAGATGGTTTGAAAAACTTTTGTTCAGAGGACTATCACTTCTCTGAAAAACTTTCTTCTGAAAAAGAGTTGATTTTTACTAGATAACAACTTACTGATTTATAGATATTTGCAAGTATTTCAAATATCTCTTTCGTTGCGATATCAACAGATATAATATGTAATTAAAAAAAATGTTTAAATTTGTATGTCAAAATACAGTTTACCAATAATACATAAGGTTTTTTTTATACCTATTGCTTTTATCATACACACAATATAATTTTATAATTATGGATTTAAATCAAACGGATTGGAAATCACATTCAGAGAATAATAATAACGCTATTATACTAGATGTAAGAGCTGATCATGAAGTTGCTGAAGGTATAATTCCAAATGCTATTAATATTGACATTTATGGTGGTCAATTATTTATGGATGAAATTAATAAATTGGATAAATCTAAATCTTATTTTGTTTATTGCAAAGCAGGAGGAAGAAGTGCTCAAGCTTGCTCAATAATGAACCAGCTTGGTTTTGAAAAAACCTACAATCTTTTAGGAGGTTTTAACAACTGGGCTGGTAAAAAAGAAAACCTTTAGTTTATGATAAAAAAACTGACATTATTAATTGTCTTCATGGCTTTTGTCTCTTGTAATTCAAGTTCGGAAATTAAAAAAATCAGTTCTGAGAATCTTATACTTTTAGATAAGAACAAAGATATTCAAGTTGTTGATGTTAGGCGCTTGAGGGAGTATAATAGTGGGCACATTACTGGCGCTATAAACATAGATTTTTACAAGTCTAGTTTTGTAGAAGATATTAATAAGTTAGATAAATCTAAAACTACTGTAGTTTATTGTAAATCAGGTAATAGAAGTAATAAATCTGCTTTAATAATGGATTCTTTGGGTTTTACGGATTTTTATGATTTTAGTGAAGGCATGAATGGTTGGATCATCGGTGATAATAAAATTATTATATTAGACTCATTATACTAATATTTATCTATTATTTTTTTCATGTACATTTCATTTTCTAATGCGATTTCTGAAAATTTAAACAGGTTCTTTGCTCTTATTAAATTTTGATTTACATAAGTGACCTTAAAGTACTTATTTCCGCTTAAATGATCATTTAAAGCTCTTAATCCATGCATAAATGGCATAAGTGCAACTGAAAGAGGGAGGAGCTTTTTTTCATTTAAGTCAATGTTGGTAAATAATTTTTGAAAGCCATCAATAAATGATACAAACATTTTTTTATTAAATTTAATTTTATTTAAATCTGTTTCTTCTTCAGATACCGGGTTTACGATTGTTCTAACAGTATCTCCAAAGTCATATAAAATTAAACCAGGCATAATAGTATCTAAATCAATCAAGTATATTGCTTTATTTTTCTTATTAAAAAGAATGTTATTTAATTTAGAATCATTGTGACATAACCTCAAGTCTAGTTTGTTATTATAAATAGAATCAAATCTTGAAGATATTTTTTTTACAAAGTTGATTTGATTTGTACAATTTATAATTTCTTCTTTGTTGGCAAATTTCAAAATGGATTTAAATTCTTTTAGCCTATATGGAAGATTATGAAAATTAGGAATAATATCTTTAAAGTTATTTATATTTAGAGTATTTAAATTTTTATGAAACTCGGATAATACTTTTCCACATTCAAAAGCAATTGTAGGTTTGTTTGAGTTGTTAAACGTGTAACTCCCTGGCTCATATCTCATTAATCTCCAGTAATCTTTATTGTTAATTATTGTATATTTTTTTTTTGATTTTGAAGTAATTAACTTAACTCCAATATCTACTTTATTATTTTGAATTAAATCTATATTATGAAAAATATTTTCCACATTTTTAAAGACAACAGTATTTATTTTTTGAAGTATATATTTAGGTTTTTCACTTATATATAACTTGTAGGTGTCGTTAATATAACCTGTTGATATTTTTTCTAAATGAGTGGCGTCTTCATTAATATTAAAATTAGATAATATTTTACTTAGTAAATGAGTATCCATAGATTTCATTTTATTGCCATATTGGAGATGGGTATTGGCCTTTTAATGTAAATGATTTTAATAAATTTACTGCATTATCCTTGTCTTCAAAGTAGGTTACACCAAACCAATCACTATCTGAATTTATTGCGTCAATAGTTATTATGTTTTCACTCATCATTTCTTGTGCTACAAATGGAAGGTATATTTCATTCTTTTTTAAATTATCCTTGTTCTCTAAAAATTTTCTAAAATAATTCTCTATGAAATCAAAAATGTTTGTATTGCAAATCCAAAAATTCATTGATACGTCATTGTCAAAGTCTAATATTGTTTGAGAATCTTCATCAATTATAATATTGTCATTTTCTCTAATTTTTATATGTTCTTCTATAGAAGTTAGTTTTCCCGATTCTACTTTGCAGATACCTCTAGATACTGCCCCAAATTTTGAAAGTGTTTTTCCTAATTTGTATGTGACTAGTCCATATGCATTTTCACTTTTTTTAATCTTTAAATAATTTGCTGCTTGTAAAAAGGCTTCATTTCCATAATAATCATCTGCATTAATTATTACGAAACTTGATTTGATAACCTTTCTAGCTGACCATACCGCATGGGCAGTCCCCCAAGGTTTTATTCTTTCAGTATTAATAGCTGTATTTTTTGGAAGATCATTTATATCTTGAACAACAACATCAATTTTAATGTCACTTGGAATTCTTTGAGTTAAATAGTTTGATAAAAAGCTTTGATTCTCTTTTTTTGTAACCAATACGATATGATCAAACCCATTCTTAATTGCATCATAAATACTAAATTCTAATAGAAATTCAGATTTAGGTCCCAATTCATCAAATTGCTTAAGTTTTCCATATCTACTGCCGCTTCCAGCAGCCATTAATAGTAATGTCATATTTAATTTTTTATAAATTCGTTAATTAAAGTAATTTCTCTTGAGTTATTATTATAGTTTAGTGCATAGAAATCAGAGTGATTAACCCAAATAAGAAAAGTATTTTTTAGTATTGGCTATAAATTTTTGTAGCTCTTAATAATTTAATTTTTTTTACAACTAAATATAGTATTAGATTATGAGTTTGTCAAAAATAAAAAAAACCCTTAAATAAGGGTTTTTTTAAATTATAATATTAGAAATTTAATACTACTTTTTTCCTTTTAAAAATGGAAGTCCAGTTTTAGTATTTTCAATAACTTCTTTACCATCAGGCAAATCACATGCTTCTGGTCTAGAATCTTTAGCGAAATAATAAATTGTTTGTTGTCTTCCTCCTTTTAGCTCTACATCTTTAGAGTGCAGAAAGTAAGTTTTTCCTTTACTGTTTTGGTGTGAATAACCCATTTTTTTTAGTTTTTTAAATTAGTAATACTTAAATATAAGCTTTTTTTTTCTTAAAAAACAAGTTTTCTCTCTGTAATATTGATAATTATATTTTTTATTTTTATTTTTAAATAATTTATTCACTCTGTAACTAAAAGCTAAGCTATTAAATATATAAATATTAAATCTTACAGAAGAGTAATAGAGAAGAGAGTTTTCTACTTATTTGTTTTTGATATAGAATTAAAATAACTATCAATTCTCACACCAGTATTTATCTTTATATCTTCCCAAAATAGATTTATGTCTGCAAAGTGATAGTTTCTAATAAATCTAAAAAGAAACCGATTTGGTATTTTTTTAGGTAATTTAACCCATAGCATACCCTTAGTCAATTCTATTTCAACACTATTACTGTAGACCTTTTCATCGCTAAAAAGCATTCCTTTATGATCTTTTAGTGTAGATTTTACTTCCTTATTCCATGTTATCGGGTTAACCACCACATTACCTTCTTTCCAAGAATTATAAGCAGGATCTTTATTTATCCTTGGTTTTTTATTTTTTTTGTAAGAGTTCCAGTTAACAAATCCTCCTGTTTCATCTGCTTTAAACATTGGTTTGATCTTTTTAAACTGATCATGCTTAATATTCGTTCCTATCAAATAGGCAGCTACTAATTTATTTTGAAGAGGCTTATCATCAAAATATTCTTTCAAGAGTCTTATTCCGTGTCCTGCGCCTTGGCTATGCCCCGCTATGATAATTGGTCTACCATTATTGTAATTATCTAAATAATAATCAAAAGCTTTTTTGATATCTGCATATGCAATTTCATAAGCTGGACGACCTCCATTGCTAGTATAAGGTTCAAAAAACGCTCTGTAATGAACTTGCCTATAAAAAGGACTAAACACCCTACTTGAGCTTGCCCAAGCCGATGCTTGGTACTTAATTGCAATGTCTACAATGTTTTGTTTAGTTTCTTCATCGAAAACATTTGCATTCCAATCTGTGTTAGATTCTTCAGTAATGATAGTTGGGTAAATATAAAAAACATCAACTCTATCTCCTTCTTGATTGTATTTAGATAAGGGACTAATTTCTATTTCAGGATGCGCTGCCCATGATTCTAAATTATTATAATTAGGTTCATTTGGAATTTCTTCTTTTACAAACGGCTTAGAGTCATATGTTGTTTTACATGAGCTTAATAATATTAATATTAATAAGATGGTAGATAAATTTATAAGTTTCATAAAAATGCTTAATAATATTGTTTTTAAAAAAATGGCATATTTTTTGATATCTTTATAAAAATAATATATATAATTATGAAAAATATACTTTTACTTCTTTTTATATTTTCTTTAACATCTTATTCGCAGGATAAAATACAGCAAGTCGAGGTTGTTAAAACGGATACTCAAATACAGAACTTTTCAAGTGAAATTGGTCAAAATGAATTAAGATTTGACTTTTTTTCTTTATTAGCATATGATTCCTTTTCTGCAACCTATGAGAGAATGAATGATACTTCTACTGCCTATGGAGTATCAATGTTAATTAATTTTGGAGAGGATAATGAGCTTAATGATAATTTTGCTGTGACTCCATACTTTAGAATTTATTTTTTAGAATCAGAGGATTATGGTGGATATGGTTTTTTTGCTGAAGTTTTCTCGAAATTAGGTTTTGGAGTAACATCAGTTAATAATGACGATGGGTCTTTTGGTATTTATGAAGAAGAAAACTATTTTGATGTAGCATTAGGAGTTGCTTTAGGAAGAAAATGGATTAATCGAAAGGGATATTCATTTGAAATTCTTTTAGGTTTCGGTAATAATTTACTTTATGATAATGATCAATTAGATAGATCTAAAACAATGGTTAAGTTTAGTGCATCTATTGGAAAAAGATTTTAACAATAACTTATTTTTGAATAACTATAATTTTTGTTTTTATTGCACATGAAATTATTTCATTTAATTTTATTTTTAATTTCTAGCAATGTCTTTTGTCAAGACATTAGAATTAATGAAGTTGTTGCTTCAAATTCAATTATTTATGATGAAGACGGTGATACCCCAGACTGGATAGAATTATACAATTACGGAAGCACACCTGTTTCATTGATTAATTGGAGTATTTCTGATGTTTATGAAAATGATAATCCATGGACGTTTCCAAACATTACTTTAGCTGAAGATGAGTATATGTTAATCTGGGCATCTAATAAAAACCGAGGCCAGTTAACTTTTCCAAGAACACTAATTAACCAAGGAGATACTTTTAACTACATTACACCTAATTCCTCCGTTCCTGATATTTGGACAGGTATAAATTATAATGATAACTCTTGGCTTGAAGGTTCCTCAGGTTTTGGATATAGTGATGGTGATGATGCAACTATCCTTGGAAATGGAACAATTTCGGTATTTATTAGAAAAGATTTTAATATTTCAAATATTGATGATATTGTAGGTTTAGTTCTTGATATTGATTATGATGATGGTTTTGTAGCGTATATTAATGGAAATGAGATAGCTAGGGCTAATATAAACGGATCACCTCCAGCATATAATGCAACTACAAATACAGATCATGAAGCTCAAATGTACTCTGGTGGGTCCCCAGATAGGTTTGTAATTGATAATTTTCAAGATATTTTAATACAAGGAAATAATTCATTAAGTATTCAAGCACATAATGTGTCTGATGAATCATCCGATTTAACCATAATACCATTTTTAACCGCATTGTTTTCTTCTGACTCATCGGATGGGGTAGAACCTCCTGATATTCTTCAATTTTCCTCAACTAATACTTTACACACAGATTTTAAAATTTCTACATCGGGCGAAACAATTTTTTTAAGAAATAGTGCTGGAAATTTAGTGGATTCAGTTTCTTTTGAAAATTTACAATCCGATATTTCAATAGGAGTTTCAAGTAGCTCTGATGAGTTAGTTTATTTTCAAACACCAACTCCAAACCAAGAAAATGATAACAACGAATTCGCTGGTTTAGTTTCATCCACTGTAGAATTCTCTCATGATGGAGGTGCGGTTAACAATACCATAAATTTAACATTAAGTGGAATAGAAGATGGAGAATACATAAGATACACCCTTGACTCTACTGAACCTGATTACACATCTAATTTTTACAGTAACCCTTTTGATATTAATTCTACTACTATAGTTAGAGCTAAAATATTTAAGAACAATTATATTTCTGGTTACTCAGATTCTAGATCATACTTATTTGATGTGAATCATGAGATCCCATTTGTTTCTATTGTATCAGATCCATATAATTTATTTGATAATGATTATGGTATTTACGAATTAGGAGATGATGCAAATAATGGATTTCCATATTTTGGAGCAAATTTTTGGGAAGACTGGGAAAGACCTGCTCATTTCAGTTTTTATAATTCAGAAGGTAATTTAGAAACTAAATTTAATGCAGGGATAAAAATATTTGGAGCTTACAGTAGAGGTAATGCTCAAAAATCATTTTCTTTCTTTGCTAGAGGACAATATGGGACTTCTGAATTTGATTACCCCTTTTTTAATGAATTAAACTATTCGAAATATCAATCTATCATTTTAAGAAATTCTGGAAATGACTGGTTGAAAAGTCAAATAAGAGATGCTGCTGTCACTAGCCTTATGAATGGCGCAGGCCTTGAATATCAAAGTCACAGATCAATCGCATCTTACGTTAACGGAGAGTATTGGGGACTATACAATATGAGAGAAAAGGTGAATGAGCATTTTATTGCTTCTAAAGCAAATGTAGATCCAGAAGATGTGGATTTATTAACTAATAATGCAGAGATTGTTCATGGAACTAATGAAGATTATATAAATTTAAGAAATTTTATTTCTGCAAATAATTTATCGAACTCCACCAATTACGAATATGTCACAACACAAGTTGATATAGATAATTTTATTATATATAACGTAGTTCAAATTTACTCTAACAATAGAGACTGGCCTGGGAATAATATTAAGTATTGGAAACACTCTAACGGAAAATGGAGGTGGATACTTTATGATACAGACTTTAGTTTCTCAGGTGAATGGTGGGCATGGGATGCAAATGTACACCATGAAATAAATACTTTGGCTTTCGCATTAGAACCTAACGGTCCTGGTTGGCCAAATCCTTCTTGGTCAACATTTATGTTAAGAAATTTAATTGAAAACACGGAGTTTAGAAATAAATTTGTAAATAGATATGCTGATGAGATGAACTCTAGATTCTTGCCAACTGATGTTGTTCAGCATTTTAATGATTTATATAATGTAATTCTAGATGAAGTACCTGGACATTTGGATAGGTGGAGTAGTAATGATGATCCTTATAATTACGTTGAACTCATGAATAATTTTGCGTTGAATAGACCTGAGTATGCAAAAGAGCATATATTAGAAGAATTAGATCTACCTGAATACCATGAAATTAAAATTGAAAACACTACACCAGACTATGGATTTGTTAGATTAAATAATAATTTAAAAATTCAAGAATTAGTTTGGAGCGGTGACTATTTTGAAGAAGTTCCTATTTTGCTTAAAGCTGTACCTGAGTTTGGTTATGTTTTTTCACACTGGAGTGGAGCTCTTGATTCTAATGAAGAAGTAATTACGTTAGATGTTGATCAGGTTTTGGAAATAGAAGCACATTTTGTTGAAAATCAAACTCCCTCAGATTTAAACATAGTAATTAATGAAATTAATTATAAATCTTCCGATGATTTTAATGCGGATGATTGGATAGAATTATACAACCCTAATTCTTATGAAATTGATATGTCAAATTGGGTTTTTAAAGATAGTAATGATTCTCAAAGTTTTGTATTTATTGAAGGAACCATAATTCTTCCTGATGATTATCTGATTATTGTAAAAGATATTGATGACTTTTCAGAACTGTTTCCTAGTATTAGTAATTATATTGGTGAATTTGATTTTGGATTATCCTCGTCTTCAGATGCCATTAGAATATTTAACTCTGAAATGGTTATTCAAGATGAAGTTTATTATACTACCTCATCTCCTTGGCCCTTAACAGGAAATGGAGATGGGTATACATTAGAACTTATTACCCCTTCGTTGGATAATAGCTTACCAGAAAGTTGGACTAATTTCAATGAGTTTGGGAGTCCGAATGAAATAAATTCCCCTACTGTTAATATTTCTAATATTGAAGAAATCAAAGCTGTATTATGGCCTAACCCAGTTGATGGTAATTTAAATATTACTTTAAATATTGACTATATAACTAATTATACTATTGATATTTATGATATAAGAGGAGTTAAAATACATTCTATTTATAAAAATGACTTAAGATTAGGGTCTCACAATATTAATACCAACGTTAATTATTTAAGCTCTGGTATTTATTTTGTTAAAATTAGTGGGGCTAATGGTCAAAACAAAAACATTAAGTTTATTAAAAAATAATTAGCTAAAATTATTTTTTAATATATAAGGCTTCTCATTATGAATCTTGATTATTAACTCACCAAAAAGTGTGTTTGCCCAAGCAAACCAGGACCTGTTAAAGTCTGATTGATTATCCTTATGAAATGCCTCATGCATAAAACCAGTGTTATTATGTGTGTCTAAGAGCATTTTTAAACACTTTTTAATTTCATTGTCATCATCACTAGTCATCGCTCTTAAAATTATACCCATAGGCCATATTTTATCTTTTCCAGTGTGTGGGCTTGCCTGACCTTCCGCGATTTTACCTTTCAGAAAGTAAGGATTACTTTCACTTATTAAGAATTTTCTTGTATTTGAATAAATAGGATTTTCTTTGAAATCTTTATCTAAATATGCTAATGACATTAATGAAGGAACATTTGCATCATCCATAAATAATTTGTTCCCAAATCCATCAATTTCATATGCGTATATTTTACCAAAACTTAAATGCTCTTGTATAGCATAATCATTTACAGCCTCTTCTATTTCATTAGCAAAAGACTCACACTCTTGTGATAATCTAAGATCAATATTTTCTTTTTTATATATTGAAGATATTTGTCTTAAAGATATCATTGCAAAAATATTTGAGGGTATTAAAAATGGAAATAATGTTGCATCATCAGAAGGTCTAAACATGGAAGCGATTAGTCCAACTGGTTTTAAAGGTCTTCCTGTCCCATTAAATACAGGTGCGTCAATCATTTGATTTCCATTTCTTATAAATATGTATGGTGATTTATCGTTCTTTCTTTGCTCTACTTTAAATGTTTGAATAATAATTTCTATTGACTTCTCCCAGTCTTTATTAAATATTGAATTATCATTAGTTAAAGTATAATATTCATTAGCTAACCTAATTGTGTAACACAATGAGTCTATTTCCCATTTTCTCTCATGTACTCCTGGTATTGGGTTAGGAATGTCATTATTATATTTAGATACTTTATTTAAGTCTTTATAAAAAGCATTTGCATACGGATCTGTTAAAATACATTTGACTTGCCTGTTGATTAATCCTTTAACTAATTTTTTTAATTTATCATCCTTATTAATAAGTGGTAGATAAGGCCATACCTGTGCAGTAGAATCTCGTAGCCACATCGCATCAATGTCTCCCGTGATAATGAATGTATCAGGCTTGTTTTTAATTATTTCATAGTCTACAGTAGTATCAAGGGTATTTGGATAGCAATTCTCAAACATCCATGCTAGTTGAGGGTCTGAAATTTGTTTTTTCAATTTTAAGATTAATTCCTCTACGGCTGTACTTGTAAATGTTCTTTTATTCTTAACTGGTCGTTTACTTATATAAAAATCATCATTACTATTTAGAATACTTTTAGCAAAAACATTTACTGATGAAGCACCAGCTAAGGCTAAACCACTATTTAATATAAAATTTCTTCTTTTCATGAGTTTTTATTTTAAAAGTAAATTTAATAAAACTTCAACTATTATTAATGATTATAATTTATTGTAAATTACGGCCTTAAATAAATTTATATATATGAACGTAAATATTACATTATTAATAACTAGAATAGTATTTTCTTTATCTATGATGACTCATGGATACCCTAAATTAATGAATTTGTTGTCTGGGAGTCCTAGTTTTGGTAACCCAATAGGGATTGGGGAAATACCAACATTAATTTTAGCAGTTTTAGCTGAATTTGTTGCTCCTATTTTTATTATTATTGGATATAGAACAAAGATTTTTACTCTACTTCCAATGGTTACAATGCTAGTTGCAGCATTTGTAGTTCATTTAGATGATCCATTTAAAAGAAAAGAACTTGCATTATTATATTTAGTTGGTTTTCTTATAATTTTTCTAATGGGCCCTGGTAAGTATTCAATTAATAAAAAATAATCAATATAAAAGTTTTATTTAAAAAGTATTTTACATCTAAATTTAACATATGACTTTGGTATCATATTTGTTTAATCTTAACTAAAAATTTACATTATGAAACATATATATATTCTACTATTGTCATTTTTTATCATCAGTTGTTCTAATAATTCTGAACCCTTGGATCAATTTACAGAACTTTCTGACTCAGAATTAATTGAATTAATTAAATCTGCAGATGATAAACAAGAGGTGTCAATTAATGAGATGCCTAATATTTCTCAATCATTTCTTTCTGAAACTTTCAATTTTGCAATCGTTCAATCGATTTTTCATGCTCCAAATCTAGGTTATGAGGTAACAATGAGTAGAGGAGGTACTAGAACACTTATTTCATTATCATCTTTTATTAATGTCTATTTTAATAATGACGGTGAATTTTTATCTAATGATTTTGATAGCGAATATGATGAATGGAATCAGAATATGTGTTTTGATGTAGAATTTCCTATTTCTGTAAACCTATCTGATGGTAGTGTCGTGACTATTTCAAATGAAGAGGAACTCTATGAAGGGATTGAAGAATATTATGAAATGGGAGAAGAAGATAATTTACCAGAAATTAATTTTCCAATAAATATTATTTTTTATTATGAAAATGAAAATGGTGTTGAATCTGAAGATTTAGTTGAAATTGGTGATTACGAGGAATTAGAGATATATTTTGAAATGTGTGAAGATGAAGAAGATTTTTGGTTTGGATTTGATTGTGTGGATCTTGTTTACCCCATTACAATACAGAGCCCCGAAGGGGAGAATCTTTCTTTTGAAGATGAAAACTCATTAATTGACCATATAGAGAATTGGTATGGTAATAATCCTGACAGTGATCAGGAATTTGAATTAATCTTTCCAATTTCAGTAGAATACTTTTCCGAAACAAATGATCAATTAGAATCCTTAATTATTTATTCTGAGGAAGAAATGGAAGAATATATTGAAGAATACTGTATTGAAGATCAAGATGACGATGGGGAAGATGATAATGGTGATGATACTGATGATGGTGATGACGAAGATATTTTTTATGATTACACATGTGGTGAGGTAGTATTTCCGATTTCAATTGAAGATCCTAATGGAGTTGTATTTAATAGTGATAATGAAGAATCATTATTAGAATATATAGAACAGTGGTTTATAGATAATAATTGTAATAATGTTGATTGTGATGATGACTTTGAGGTTGTCTATCCAATTTCAATAACCTATGAATCTGGAAATGATTTAATAACAATGGCTATACAATCAGAAGAAATGCTTGAAGAAATGAATGAGCAATATTGTGATGACTAAATTTTAAAACTTTAGATGCCTAACTGTATCTTCATTGTTTATTATCTGCTTCAGAGAATCTATTCCAAGTATTAAATGTTTTTTGTCAAATAATGCAGAATTAACATTGTCTTTTACTTGAGTTTTAATCCCTTCAGGAACCATAGGCTGATCAGTAACAAGTAAAAGAGCACCTATAGGTATTCTGTTGTGAAATCCAACAGTAAATAATGTAGCAGTTTCCATATCAATGGAATAAGCTCTAACTTTTTTTAAATAATTTTTAAATTTATTATCAAATTCCCAAACTCTTCTATTGGTAGTAAAAACTGTACCTGTCCAATAATCAATTTTTTTATATTTTAATGCTGAAGATATTGCTCTTTGTAATGAGAATGAAGGCATTGCTGGAACTTCTATAGGGAAATAATCATTAGATGTTCCTTCTCCTCTTATTGCTCCTATAGGTAAAATAAAATCACCTATTCCAATTCTTTTCTTTAATCCTCCACATTTTCCTAAAAATAAAACAGCTTTAGGTTTAATTGCAATTAATAAATCCATTACGGTTGCAGCGTTTGGACTTCCCATTCCAAAGTTTATTATTGTAATATTATTACAAGTAGCAGAAGGCATATTTTTATCTACTCCATCAACTTCAACTTTGTGAATATGTGCAAATTCATCTACGTACTTTTGGAAATTAGTTAGTAAAATAAACTCTCCAAAAGCTTCTAATTTAATTCCTGTATATCTGGAAAGCCAGTCTTTAACTATTTCTTTTTTTGTTTTCATAAGTGTAAAATTAATGATTAATTAATTGCATTAGGTATTCCTTATACAATACTTTACCATTTTTAAATATGTCAATCATCAAATTTATTAAATTAACTATAACGATTTAGTTAATTTTTAGATATATTTTATTAGATATCAATAAATGTTATAGATATTATTAATTTTTTGGTTTTTTAATGATATATATATAATTATTGACTTTGTCTTTTAGTATAACTCAATAATTAACTAGATTGTATTTTTATAATTTTAACCTAAATTTAGGCAGTAGTTATTAATACTTTATTAAAATATATTAAAAGTTAAATTATCAAATTATGAAAACACCTTTTTTTGTTTTATTATTTACTACAATAGAGATATTTAGTCAAGTTGTCTCTGTTGAAGATAGAAAAATATATGTTGATGGAGATGAATATAGAATAAATGGTATTTGTTACGCGCGAGGAGAAGGAAATGGTGAAACTTCAGGCTTTTCTTACTTGGATGATATCCCCTTATTAGTAGAAGCTAATGTAAATACAATTAGAACTTACTCTCAAATTACTGATGTAAATGAATTAAATGCATTCGCAGATGCTGGTATAAAAATTATTATGCACTTAAATGAAAATAGTTATACTTGGTATGTAAACCAGTATAAGGATCATCCTGCTATTCTTATGTGGGAATTTGGTAACGAGTTTAATTATCACCCTGAATGGTTTGGTGGGAATGTAGATAATTGGTATAATCAGTTAGAGGCAGCTGCTGCAAATGTAAAAACTATTGATCCAAATCACCCAGTAAGTACAGGTAACGGAGAAGTCCCTTCTTTGGACGTCATTAATAACTGCCCTAGTGTTGATGTTTGGGGTATGAATATTTATAGATTTTTAAATACAACGAGCGCAATAACTGATTTAGCTAGTTATTCTGATAAAGCTATGTATATTTCTGAATCTGGTGCAGATAGTTATAATAATAATTCTCAAGCTGAGAATGAACCACAGCAGGCTTTAGCTACTGAACATATTTTAAACACAGTTATAAGTTATTCTGACCTTTGTGCTGGTATTACTTTATTTGAGTTTTGCGATGAATGGTGGAAAGCTGGTGATCCAAACTCACATGATACAGGTGGTTTTCCTGTAAGTGTTGCATATGATAATTTTGCAAATGAAGAGTACTGGGGTATAGTTAACAGAGATAGAACAAAAAAAGAATCTTTTTATGTTGTACAAGAGATTTATGGAAATCAAGGAGGAAATGGAACCAATGAGGATTTAATTACTTTTTTAGAGTCAGGGACTTGGAGATTGCAAACTGAGGTTGCTGGTTATAGAGGAGTAGGGCCAGGCGGTTCTTTTAGCGCCGAGTGGTGGAATGCTACTCCAAATGAAGATAGTTCTTCATACGGGCTATATGATGATAGATTTAATTTTTATGGTACAAGCATTAGTGGTCAAAGTATTCTAGAGGTTGATACTGGTTCTGATGGTGGTATAATGGGAAAAAAACCTGAAATAGATACAGCTTTTGATCCTGGTAATAACAACAATTATCCAGCTGATAATGAGTTTAATGAATATTATAATTATCCAAAATCTGATTATTCAGATAGTTTTGTATTAAGTACTGAAGGAGCAAGTACAGAAACAATTACTTTTGATAGTAATGGTGGATTAGGTTTTTATACTGCTCTAAATAATCAACAATATCAAGTTTTAGATAGAACAGAAACAACTATGTACTTGAGGAATGTTGGTTCAGAGGGAAATTCATGGTATGGTAAGTTCACAACAGATGTTTTATCTAATCCAAATTTAGATCAATTACAAATGAGAATTTTTCCCAATCCGACAAATTCAGATGTTATTACTATTCAAACTATGTTTAATGGAGTTAAACATATTAATTTATTCGATATTAATGGAAGATTACTTTTAAAAAAAATGCTTAAAACTGATTATTTGAATATTGGCTCTTTAGGTCCAGGAATGTATTTTGTAAAAGTAGCTGTTGAAGGAAAAATTTCCACTTCAAAATTAATTATTAAATAAACGCTTTTATTTTTACGTAGATGTTTATGTTTCACTCTAATACGTGAAGTAACAAAAACTATTATTACTTAACTTAAGCCTAAATTATATAATCATGAATAGAGGTTTATCAATGATAATTTTTAAAACATTATTAACTTCAATCATCACATTTAGTCATCTAAATACATTATTAGCACAAATACCTTCAGACTCATTAAAATTGATTTGGACTGATGTTAATAAATCAGATTCCTTAAGATTTAAATCAATTAGTGAATTTTACTATACTAACACCTATGCACAGCCTGATTCAATAATATCACTGACTGAATATCATTATAACCTAGCTAAGCAAAAGAATAGTACAAAACAAATGGCAGGCGCCTTGAATGAAAGATCTTATGCCTACTATATTAAGGGAGATTTAAATAAATCTTCGGACGTATTAAAGCAATCTATTAAATTATTTAAATTAATTAATGAACCAAAAAACCTTGCAGTAATTCAGTCAAATTTAGGTAATATATACTTAGAGGAAAAAAAATATTTAGAGGCATTTTTATCTTTTAATGAATCCTTGAAATTTATAAAAAAAGAAAATTTAAAAACATCTGAATCTCGCTTGTTAACAAAAATTGGAGAAATCTATAGTATACTTGATGAATTAGATTTAGCTATGAATTATTTTAATGAAGCAGAAACTATTTGCATAGCAAATGAGGTGTCTAAAAAAAATCAACTAGGGTCTATACTTGAGAATAAAGCGGAAGTTTACTATAGATTAAAAAATTTCAAATTAGCAATTGATTATTCTAAAAAAGCAATAAAAGAATTTAATCAAAGCAATAATAAATATGACATAGCAAAATGTTATTTGCTAATGGCAAAATCCTATAACCAAATTAATGATGAAATCAAAGCATTAGAAAACTTAGAAAAATCTTTACAGCTTAATTATGAATTAAATAACAATTCAAATATCATTAACGCACTATTACTAAAATCTAATATAATTTATAATTCCAATCCCTTAAAAGCTCTTAAAGCAGCAGAAAATATTCTAAAATTAATTACTAAACAAACCAGTAATGAAATTAAGGTTGAATTATATGAATTATTATACAAGTGTTACAAGTATAATAACCAAACAGATTTAGCATTATTAATGATTGAAGAAAAATCTAAATGTAATAATAGTATTCAATTAGAAAATAATAGAATATATATTATAAAACAAACAATTAAAAATGATTATCAGCATCAACTTGAAATTAATAATGCAATAAAAAATAATGAAAAAGATATTCTTAAGAAAACGTACAAAAAAAATATTTTTATAGTTATTGTTTTAATCTTAATTATTGTCACTCTACTAATAATTAAGGAAAGAAAGAAAAATCGTATTAATATAAAATCTCTTGAGAATTTATTAATTGAAATTGACGCTCTAAAGAGAAAAGAAAAATTAAATGTAATAATTGAATCAAAGAATTATAGTTTAAATAAAAATAAAATTGGATCATATATTAATAAAAAACTCAACAAAACTGATTGGAAGGTTTTAAATATTCTTTTAGAAAACCCAGAAATAACTAATAAAGCGATATCTGATTTAGCATTTTTAAGTATTGATGGTATAGGGTCATCATTAAGAAGAATGTATGTGTATTTTGATATAACTGAAACTAACTATAAAAAAGTTGTATTAATTAAAAAAGCAATAGAGATTTCTAGTAGCAAGTAGATTAGTTAAATAATAAAATTCACGGCAAAAGGTGATTTTTTTTTCTATTAGTATTGTTAATTTAGATTAAAATATTAAAAATATAAAATCATGAAAAATTTAATCTTATTAACTCTTTCTATTTTGACTTTATTTAGTTGTGAAAAAGATTCAGAAAATCTTCCTGCACCATACTATTCTATTGAAGGAAAATGGCTTATAGAAGGAACTGTTCCAGAAGGAAATACAATGTATCTCTATGAAGATGGGTTACGTTACACATATTACTGTGTTGAAGGTGATTGTAATGCATTGTATAACTCATACGAAGCAAATGATGGAAATCATATCCCGAACCCTCTTAATTATACATATGAAAATGATATCCTAACGGTTGATTTAAATTTTGGGAATGAATTAGTTACTCCTATTACATTTGAATGTGATGGTGGGGAAGCAATTTTTGAAACGCCAGGATATAGTTTATTTAGATTAAATTCTGATTGCGAATAATAATAATAATCAAGTTATGAAAAAATTAATCTTACTCTCCGCCTTATTAATATTTGCTTTTAGCTGTGATGATGATTCACAAGACAACCCAATTCCAGCTTATACAATGGAAGGTAAATGGATTTGGGATCCTTTAACAATAAATGACGGTATGTTCATTTATGAAGATGGGATACGTTACACCTATTATTGGGATGGTGTAACTCCTGTTGAACAGCTTCAAGAATTATTTAATTCATTTGAAGCAGGAGATGGAAATCATATCCCAGGAACTAACAATTACACATTTGAAAATGATATTTTAACTGTTGATTTGAATTTTGGGAATGAATTAGTTACTCCAATTACCTTTGACTGTGATGGTGGTATAGCAACATTCATAACACCAGAATATAGCTTATATAAATTAAATTCTGATTGTGATTAATAATATTATTGTAGTATATTAATTAAAACTTCATAGTATTTATTTGCAATAAATTGAGCCCCATCTTGATTATAGTGTAAGTCATCAGCTAAATAATCATCTATAAAATCAGTAGACATATCTACGTAAATCACTTGAGAAGAAGAAGTCGTTTGATTTGAGCAGAGGCCCTCTATATCATTTTCTAACTGAACAAAATAGTCATTTATGTAACCAGTCATAAGGGAAGAGTGCACTGGTGCTGGTATTTCAATAATAATAGTAATATTTGGGTTTCTATTTTGTAAGATATCAATGATAGAATTTACATTTGAAATAATCGTATTGTAATCCACGCCATCTAACGCATCATTTCCACCTGGTGCACTAAATAAAACTATGTCTGGAATATCCGTGTTATCTAACCAATTGTCCATTTCAGATAAAATACCTTCAGCTGTCCATCCACCTCTTCCTTCATGATCAATATCAAATGTTTCACCTAAATATGGAGGATAATCTGAATTATCATTTTGAGTACCAACATAATCAAATTCCAATTCACTATTTAGTAGAAGTTTCCATAATTCATATCTGTAGCTTTCAAAGTAGGGTCTATTAGCATCTACTCTAGAAGCTCCTAATGGCATAATTTTATTATCTGAAGTGCTAGGTGTAGAGGATGAGTTTATTTCATTTATAGACGCTTCATTTACACAAGAGCAAATAATAAAAATTGAGAAAATATAACTTTTTGTGGTTTTTTTCATTTTGCTAAACTATTTCTGGTATTTTTAGTTGTTTTGAATTTTCAAAAACTAACCTTTTAAAATCTTGATATCTGCTAATAACCTAGAAATTTCATTTTCATCAGTACCATCATAAATACCCCGTATTTGTTTCTTAGTATCAATTAAAATAAAATTAGGAGTATGTATAAAGTCTTGAAGACCTCCATCTCCTTGTTCAACTACAGCAAAATAACTTTTTCTTGCTAACTCATAAATGTGTTTCTTAGGTCCTGTTGTAATATTCCATTTAGAATCATTTACACCTTTTTCTATAGCATATTTTTTAAGAACTTGGACATTATCTATTTCTGGAGTCACAGACATAGATAATAACATTATATCATCACTATTAATAAATTCATCCTGTATTTTAACCATATTATTAGTCATAATAGGACAAATACTTGGGCAACTCGTAAAAAAAAAGTCAACTACATAAATTTTATTTTCATAATCTTTATTAGTTATATTATTTCCATTCTGGTTAGTTAAACTAAAATCGGCTACAGTATGATTTTTACTTACATTTCTTACACTTTTATCGACTAATTTTGGTTTAAAATCTACAGGATTATAAATTGGAAGTTGTTTTTTTGAATCCTGATTACACGATGATAACCCAATCAGTATGAAGCATAAATATATTAAACGAATTCTAAACATCTTTTGTATTAACTGTTTTCTAAATTGCTAAAAAATCTTTTGCCTCAGAAACTTCTGGGCGGGTGCTATTTGTTTTTACACTTAGTCTAATTAATTCTTGGAAATAGTAAGTTGCTTGCTCAATATCATTAAGGTTTTGGGCAGCTTTTGCAGCCCCATAAATTCCATTAAATCTAGACGGATGTCCATTTAAATTTATCTTGTATGTTTCAAGCGCTTCTTTAGGTTTATTTAAAGCTAAGTAAAGATCTGCTAATAGTTCATCAGCTGGTATAATTTCACCTGGAGTAACAGCAGCTTTAGAAGTTTTACTTTCTAAGTTAGAAGCTACTTTCATATATGCAATTGCTTCTTCAGAGTTACCTTTAGAATACTCTATCCAAGCCTTAATGGCTTCTATTTGAATCGTAACTTGCCCAGATTCATAACTGTTTTTTGCGCTAGTTAAACGATCTCTAAGAGAAACTAAGATATCTAACTCTTTTTTAGCTGCTGAAGGGTTTCCAGTATTTGCAAATCCTAAAGCTCTTGAAAAGTGTAGAATAGCTTTTGGCCAATCCGCTTTGTTCCAATCTAACTTAGTTTTTGGTAATTCAAGTTTTGTAGCTAATTCCCAATTTTTATTTTCTATAGCTAACCTGGAAGGTATCGCAATTAATGCATATGCTGATGCAAAATGATCTTCAGGAAATACTTCTTTGATTTCTTTTACTTTATCCATTTCTAACTGTGCTTTAGCGTTATCTCCCAATTGAAGATAGGCATATACTAGATAGTCTATTGCATGTATTTCGCTTACCCAACTTGCATTAGGATTTACTGACTCAGCATAGCATACTGCAGAGTTTGCCGAGTCTATATTTGATTTGATTGATTCATCCCAAAGTCCTAGACGCGTAAATATGTGCGATGGCATATGTTGAGCGTGTGCTGACGCAGGTGCAATAACCGCATATTGACGTGCAGTAGTAAGAGCTAAATTAGCAAGCTCAGGTGAATCGTAGTTATGTATTATATAATGTGCAATTCCTGGATGATTAGGATTTGTTTTGAATAGATCTTCTAATATTTTACCTGATTTTTTCTGTTTACTGTATGTCTTATCATTTAAATCAGCAGTAGCAAGTATAGCCAAAGAATAAAAAACAGCAGTTTCTACATCACCTGGGTACTTATTGTATAATTCTTCCATCTTACCTTCATACTTTGCTTTTCTAGTTCTTGTATCTAAAGTTTGCCAATCTTTGAAGTAAATACTAACAGCATCTATATAATCTTTCTCACGATCGTTATTTGGAGTCAATGTCTGTGCAACTTTTAAAAGCGCTTCTCCTCGTTTGAGTGACTCTGAATTTTGTTTAAGGGACAAAGGGTGGTTTAAAATACTCATTGCAGTACCCCAATATGCCATTAAACATTCTGAATCTTGATCTAAAATACTAACAAATGCTTTTTCAGCCTCTGCATATTCAAATGAGTGAATTAAAGATAAGCCTAAGTTAAAAGTCTCGCGAAGATCATACCTGCATGATAAAGAAAAACTTACCTCACCAAAATTTGGATCTCCACACAATAATAAATCACCTCTTTTTAAATCTAAATCAGCAAAAGTTTGTGTTGGTACTGAATTTTTGTTTTCACAAGATGAAAAGCATAATGATATGCTAAGCACTAATATTACTTTATTAATAAGAGTCATAATTTTTGAATTTTAAACAAATAGTTAATCTGTAATTTGATTATAAATTTATGAAAACAAATATTAATTAGAAAAATAATTTTAATTAATATCTTTTATAGAAATTAAATAGCTTATTAATAAGTGAGTTATTGTTTAATTAAATATTTAGATATAGCTAAAACCATATTGAAAACAGATATAATTATAATTCCAAAGTTTGTAAATATCTTTCTGCATTTTTAATATGATTCTCTCTTTTTTCTTGTGGCATTTTGTCAAACATTCTTACTAACATACCGAGTCTAGGGTTTGATAAAAAGAAATTACGTTGGGTATGCATAAACCTCCAAAAAAGCCCATCCCAAACTTCTTGCCATTCACCTTTTTTGTAATTACTCATTTTTATTATATAATTACTCCCGCTTATATAGGGCTTACTTGCCATCAAACCTCCGTCAGAAAATTGACTCATACCATAAATATTGGGTACCATTACCCAGTCATAAGAATCAATAAAGTACTCCATAAACCATTTATAAACTTCATCTGGGTCAAATTCACATAGCATCATGAAATTACCTAAAATCATTAATCGTTCTATATGATTACAATAACCAGATTGTATTATTTTTTTAATCGTTTGATCTATAGGTGGAATGCCGGTAGTTCCGTTGTAAAACGAAGCTGGAATTTTGTTTTTAAATTTCCAAAAGTTTCTAGTTCTTTCCTCACTTCCTCTAGATACATAAATACCTCTTATAAATTCTCTCCATCCTATAATTTGTCGTACAAAACCCTCAGTTGAGTTAATTGGTATATTATTTTCTTTTACATATGTCAAGCAACGATCAATAATTATTTGAGGTGTTATTAGACCTACATTTAACATTGGTGTTAAAACACTATGATTTAATATAGAATTTTCAGCTACTATTGCATCTTCATACACACCAAATTCCATAAAACGTTGTTCAAAAAAATTCTGTAACCAGTTATTTGTATCCTCAAAATTTGTTGGGTATAATGAATATTCAGTTAGATTTCCAAGGTTCTCAGAAAAGTGTGTCCTTACATATTTTTTTGCTTCATTATAGTAAGGATTTGTATCGGGGAATTGAATGTTTGGTGGTGTCTTTTTAGCAGGGTATTTTTTTCTATTTTCAGTATCAAAAGTCCATTTTCCACCTGTTGGTTTTCCATCAGGTTCGATAAGAATATTTCGTCTTTTACGTTGCTCGGTATAAAAGGTAGTTTGGTGATATTTTTTTTTATCCCCTCGAAAGAAACTAGATAAGTCTTCTTTTGTATTTAAAAATAAAGGTGAATCATATACGGTAGTTGAAATATTACTTTTTACACATGACTTTTCTAGTCTGCTCTGTAGCCAATTGTCTGTAGGGTCAATATAGTTAATGTGTTCAACTCCTCGACGTTTTAATTCTAAAATGAATAGTCTAATGTCTGAGATCTCTTCTTTGGATTCAATATAGAGTACTTCAATATTTTTCTCTTTTTGAATAAAATCAGCATATCTTTTCATTGTGGCTCTATGGAAAGCTATTTTTTGTTTGTGGAATGGATATTGTTTAAAGAATAAGTATTCTTCAATTAGATAGACTGCAGCTTTTGTTTTAAAAAGTGGTGACTCTTCAAATAATTGATGTGGAAAAATTAAGTTTATGTTTTTCATTTATTTCTTCTGCAACGTTCGCTACAATATTTTACTTCATTCCAATTCTTTTCCCATTTTTTACGCCATGCAAAAGGACGATCACAAACTATGCATATTTTTTGTGGAATGTGCTCTTTTTTCATTTTTTTAACTTACTTATAAGTCCAATATATGTTCTAATCTATTAAGATTCATATTTTAATATTTAAGCTGTTTTTTACATTTTTTCCAAAAAGAAAAGAAAGATGTGTAATATCCTTTCACATCAAACATCCATTCTCTAGGTTCTTCAATTCCTTGATAGTGGTTGTTTAGCGGGTGCTCTTTGTAGTAAATTTTTATTGAATTATAAGTCGCTTTAAGTATGTTGAATTCCCCTACATAAATCTTAATATTAGGTATGTTTTTTTTAGCGATGTTTATGATAAATTCAATTGTTTTTTGACTAACAGGATACTGTTCAAAATGTGAAGGCTCCAACAATAGAACTCTATTAGCTAATTCATTTTTTTTCCAAAGTGGATCTAAATTATAAAAATTATAGATACATATTGGAAGTGTTTCATTAATAATAATTTCTTTCTGTTTTGGTAAAGGAGTTCTTAACTCTATAATTGGTGTATTTTTAAAAATTTCAGGAATTTCTAACTTATTTAAATCTTCATAAGATACATCTAGAAAGCTATTTTTTTGATTTGTTAAACAATATTTATTAATATTATCTTGATTGGCAATATATTTTTTATTAGAATTTGCTCCTGCAACCCATTGCCAACTCAAAGCATTACTTGCCCAATCTGCATCTCTTAAGTGGTAATACATCCATTTAGCTGGAACCTTCCAGTGACTGTTAGCTACATTACAAGCAATAGAAGCGATGTACATCCTTAAATGATTATGCAAGTAACCTGTTTTATAAAATTGTTTAATAGCTTTATCTACAGCTATAATGTTTGTCTTACCTTCAACAATTACTTTAGATATAGAGTTGTTTGAAACAGGTGTTTGTTTATTTTTTAAATCTTTATTTATACTATCTCCTTTTGCTATCCAAAGCTGTTGCCAATAATCTCTCCAGGCTAATTCCTGAATAAATTTTTCAATTTGGACAGGTTTATAACCGCGATTTAAAACTTCTGAAAGTATAAATTTGGTTGAAATAACTCCTCTCGAAATATAAGGTGACAAGTAAGTGACTGACCCATTTATATAATTTCGTGTTGAACTATATTTAACTGGATCAATCCTTCTAACACGTTGTAAAATTTCATCATAGAAGGTAGGGAAAATAGCATTTTTTTCCTCAAATAATTCCATTTACCTTTTACTTATTTTATTTCCAGAAATAGCCTTTTGACGGGAACATTTAAAACGTGTGATATCAGGATTTCTTTTTTTTAAATGTTTTTGGCTAACTCCACTATTTACACGTTTTCGCCAACGTTTAAAACTAGATTCTTTGAGTGTACCACGCATTACTTTAATTACGTCCTTTTCGGTTAATTTAAATTGGTATAAGATTGCTTCAAATGGAGTACGATCTTCCCAAGCCATTTCTATAACTCGATCCAATTCTATCTCAGTTAATTCTTTTTGTTTTGACATCCCAGAGTTATATTTTTTGCCAGATTTGATCTGCGTTTAAATAATAGCTGCCCAACGTATTGAAAGTACATTCATCAGGAGCTATAATAGAGAGAAAGGTTTCTTCATTTTCTTTTATGTATAAATGGTATATTTCTCCAATAATTGGCTCTGAAGAAAATTCTGCTTTAAAAATAAGTTTATTGTATTCAAACTCTTCTATCATTTTGTTGTACTCAGCTTTTAATTCCAAGTATTTAGCTTCTACCTTATGATTTATTTTATTAATACTTCTATTTTTCCAAGCAATAGCACTTGTTGTTGTTATTACGGGAGCACCTACAGATGTTGCATAAGTTTTAATTGATGCATCGTATTTTTGAGTTTCGGTATTAAAAACTACACTATCTGGTTTCTTATCTTTTGCCATTTCATTAAAATATATTAATTCAGTTTCTCAATTTTCTTAGCTATCTCTTCTGCTTCAAACGTTTTTTGATCGCTCATTTTTCTGTTTGTAGTAGATAAATTGTAAGCTTCTTTCAAGAGTTTTTCATAGTTCTCTTGTAATTTTTCTTTCTCTGATTTTTTCTTGAATAGTCCGAACATTTTTTTTTGTTTAAAATTTATTTTTAAAAATATGACATAAAATTTTTCCCTTAAACTTTGTATGAAATAGTCTTTTTAAGACTCTACATTATTCTGTTAAGCTTAAATTATAGGTGTCTGTTTCTGAAATATGAAAATATCCTAATGGGAAATTTTCAATATTTGTAGTATTTACAATATTCCCTAGTAATGATGAAGGAATAGTTTGAAAAGGACCACCAGAATTTTGACCACTTTGTGATATAAGTACCCTGAAATATGTCAAGTATTCTTTTGAAATCCCAGACATTTTTATTGTAACATCTGTAGGTAGTACTATTTCATCTTCTTGATAAAAAAATGAAAAATTATATCTCGAACCATTAAAAAATCGATCTTCTATTGATAAATATAAATTATTTGAAAAATCGAATAAATAATAATTATCAGTGGTAATATCATCCATTATTGACACATTTACTTCAATTTCTTCGCCTGAAAAAAGTGTACTATCTCCTTGAAACACTTCTGAAAAACCAGATGTTATTATTTTACTAGTACTCGCTTTGTACATTTCATTGTTAAAAAAAATATTAAGTTCATACTCTATATTCTGCAGAGGTATAAATGGAGTGATAGGTTCAAAATCACCATCTAAATTATTATCCGTAAACATAATCTCTATATTATTTGTCAGATCTTTTATTAGAACCGTAGCATTAGTTACAATAGGAATTTGTTCTTCAAAATAATCTGTTGACTCTCTTAGCTTAACAATAGTGTTGGCAGTTACTGGAGTTTGATTATAGTAAACTTCAAAAAATGCATCAACAATTAGTTTAGATTCACCAGATGGTACATCTATTTCAATTACATCTTCACATCCATAAAATATAAATGTACTGAATAATACTATTGTAATTTTTTTCATTTTTTAAAATTTAAAATTATGAGTTACTGAAGGAACCAGACCAAATATTGATGTTTTTATAGCTTCATTTGTTGAGGTCTCTGTATTCCTTGAAAATGCTATTGAAGCAGCATTTTTTCTATTGTAAACATTATATATACCAAACACCCATTCTCCTTGCCATCTTTTTTTATTATTCTTTATTGGAGTGAGAGTAGCAGAAAGATCTAATCTATGGTAAGCAGGAAGCCTATCTGCATTTCTGAGATTATCATTATAAATAGGCACATTTAACCCTTGTAATTCGTACTGACCTACAGGATAGTTAGTAGGCTGCCCAGTTTGTATTAAAAAGTTGGTGCTAAATTTCCATTTTGTACTTAATTCATAACTTGCGTTTATAGATAAGTCATGTGTTTTATCATAAGGTGTGTTGTACCACTTGCTATTATTTATACCTGGCTCATTACTATTTCTTCCTGAAGTAAGCTGTTCTGATTTTGATAAGGTATAAGCTAACCAACCATTTAACTTCCCTTCACTTTTTCTAAACATAAACTCTAATCCGTATGCTCTAGATTTTCCATTTAAAATTACTGTTTCAATTTCGTTATTAGCAACTAAGTTAGCGCCATTTATATAGTCTATTCTATTTTTAATATTCTTATAAAACAACTCTGTTTCTAGTGAGTAATCTCCATTTTTAATTCTTTTAAAGTATCCGACCGCATACTGGTCTAAAAGCTGTGGTTTTATAAATGACCCACTTGGCACCCATATATCCAAAGGAGTCGGAGAGGAGGTGTTAGATAATAAATGTAAATACTGTACCATTCTATTGTAACTAGCCTTTAGAGAGCTATCACTATTTAATAAATACGAAAATGATACACGTGGCTCAAAATTATTAAAACTCTTTAGTATATCACTTCTTTCATAACTTACACTACCATTGGGAATACCAGGTTCATACTTTTGAAATTGTTGATTGTAGATTACCGGGTTGTCATTTTCATAGGTATTTAATTCATCTTGCCCTAAACGGATGAAATTACTAAATCTAAGACCATATTTTAAGTTAAATTTATCTGAAATATTATGATCTGCCTCTAAGTAAAAAGCAAACTCATTTGCGTATTTTTCAGTTAATTTAAAAGGTATTATCCCTGAATCATCTCTATTTGGAAATATTTCACCCGCATTAAATTTTGTATAAATATTATTTACCCCATAACTTAATTTAAAGTTGTCTTTTAGGTAGTGGTTAAAATCATACTTAAAATTTATATTTGTAATGCCAGAATCCCATTCAAAGCCGACAAAATCCAGAATTAATCCATAAAAATAATCTGAATAAATCAGAGACAGATTAGAGAATAATTTATCAGAAAAAAGATGATTCCATCGAAGATTTGTGACAGTATTACCATACTTATTTATAAAACTATCATTTATACCAAACACATCTTTTCCAAAATACGCAGAGAAAAAGATATTATTGTTTTTGTTAAGTCGGTAATTTACTTTAGTATTTAAGTCATAAAAATAAGCTTCATTATTGTTATCTATTAGAGGTAAAAATAAATGTGCATAAGAAGATCTACCGCCGATTAAAAATGAACTTTTCTCTTTTTTTAATGGCCCTTCGGCTAAGATTCTACTAGAAATTAATCCGATACCTCCTGTTAATTTAAACTCTTTATTATTCCCTTCCTTTTGGTATATATCTAATACAGAGGATAGTCTTCCTCCATATTTTGAAGGGATTCCTCCTTTAAATAATTTAACATCTTTTATTACATCTGGATTGAAAACAGAGAAAAACCCAAATACATGTGAAGAATTAAAAACTATAGCCTCATCTAAGAGAATTAAGTTTTGATCTACAGCTCCACCTCTTACGTTAAATCCTGAAGCTCCTTCTCCAGCAGAAGTAACTCCTGGTAATAGAATAATTGACTTAATAATATCTGCTTCACCCAACACAACCGGTATTTGTTTTATTGTTTTTGAAGTAAGTCTATTAATGCTCATTTGAGCTGTTTTAATATTAACTTTTTCAATATTACTTTCAATTATCACTTCGTCTAAACTCTGAGATCCCTCATACAGATAAAAATCTATTGTACGTTTACTATTTAAATTAATAGACTTATTTATTGTTACATAACCTAGATAACTTAGACTTACGGCATGTGCCCCCTGTGGAATTGTGATTGAATAAAAACCATATTCATTAGTGCTAGTCCCTATATTTAAATCAGGGAAATATATGGAAGTCCCGATTAAAGTTTCGTTACTGCTATTATCATATACGGAACCACTAATTGTGTATTTTTCCTGGGCTGAAATTGACAGGAAAAAGAAAAAAAGAATTATAGTTTTTATAAGGTACTTCATTATTACGTTATGAATTGCAAAAATATATTAATACCTAAAGGTTTTGAAATTCTAACTTATAATAATATGTTAATTTTCATTGAATTATTTCTTTACTTATTTTGATTACTCAAAACTTCTTAATTATCTATTCTATAATCTCGTAATCTATATTTAGTTTTCGCAGAGCTCTCAACGCTGAACCAGAATTTTTATCTTCAATTTCAATATCTACTGGATCTCCTTCTAAGATTATAGATGTAAGTTCAATAGATAAGGATTCATCAATATTAGATGAAATTTCTGCTATACATTTGGATATAGCTCTTCTATCTGGCCTTACGGCATCACAAGACAATAAGTTTAATTTCATAAGAACAATTTATGTGTGCAATATACTTGATTTGGATTTGGGGAGGATTTATATATAATAAAAAACCCACAGCCATAAAAGGTTGCGGGTTCTACTGTGGA
>Ga0209710_1000275_pt1 | contig 54092 bp, 54 predicted proteins | sample ArcticOcean_MG_C_5_FD_187436 | JGI IMG/M metagenome (GOLD analysis project Ga0209710, IMG submission 187436) | Marine microbial communities from western Arctic Ocean - ArcticOcean_MG_CB4_138 (SPAdes) (version 2) | ecosystem: Environmental > Aquatic > Marine > Oceanic | place: Arctic Ocean...
AGGTCCTTTGATAACCTCAATCTGTTCAGCAGCCAAGCCATCTAAGCCTATAGCATGATCTCCCGACATACTTGAGACATCTCTAATTTCCATACCATTATTAAGAATCTTAATTCTGTTTCTATCCATACCTCGAATAGTTGGGCGTCCAACACTATCACCCCATGAACTATTAGATATGCCTGGAACTTTATTAAGCATATTACCTAAGGAAGAAGCCTTATTATTCTGCAAGGTGATTCCATTCATTATATAAGTAGGGGAAACTAACTCATCATTTGATAAATCAAAAGGATTCGCTGTTACCGGTATATCATTCAAATCTATTTGTGGCCCATCTGCATGAACAAAATTTACAGGCAGCATAAGGGCTATTAAAAATACATTACGCATAAAAACTCCAATTAAAAGTAATTTAAAAAAAATAAAACTTTTATTACAAAGAGTTTTTTATGGTGCGTTGGACTGGAAGGCGACAAAAAAATAAGTAAAATTATCACTTAAATTATAATTGTCATTAAGGGTGGAATTAATATCAATATCAATATCAATATCAGAAGTTAAATCAGTTGATCCAACTAAGTTATGCTTTAAAAAACAGTCCTCACATTCGATTGAAATATCATGATGGCCATGATTAATGTGTTCAACGTCATGGGTAAAGCCTAACTGTATATTAAATAGTAGGCTTAAAAAAACTAGAAATGTGATTATACTTTTTTTCAACATCGAAAAATAGTATAGGAGTTTGTAAAATAATTCAAGCGTTGTTTTCCATTTGACATGAGATTGCAATACACAACAATGACTACTATGGGACACGTAAGATTGTGAGGAGGGCTATTTAAAAAATATTTCTAGCAAAAATTCCTAATACCTAATTTGCCCACTTAATTATTTGAGGTAAACTGGACTTATGAAAAACTTTTACTCCCACTCTCATTCTTATTACATAATCTGGTGATAGCAGATTGAAACTTCAAAAACTATTACTAGTATTGGCTCTTGTTTTAATAATCTTGGCTGGAGCAACATGGCTGATACCTACCTAATTAACACGCACATTGTCTTTTGAGTCGGGCTTAATATAAACTTGTATAACACTGAGACTTAGATTAAGGTAAACTCGTTGGAATGATTAGTAAGGTAATACCTATAGATTAATCAGTTTTTTCTTTTATTCTTACCTACTAAATAATTTAAGTAGTCAAACTCACTGTATTTAATAAAAATTATGTGCCCAGCTTGTTATGTTAATGGCTTTTTATTTTTAATATTTGGCGCTAGCGGAGCAGCTATAGCCAGTAATCCGTGGCTAATTGGCATTGCTATTACTTTAACTCTGGTAGGATTTTATTGGATGTGGAAAGCATGGAAAAGAGGGGGTCGAGGTAAGACGATGAAAAATATTAAAGCAACAATTATTTTCTTATTAGTTTTTGGAGTAGGATTTATTACAGCTTCTTTTGTTACGCATGAGTATTTTAAAGATTTTTATGAACAAAAAATGACTTTATCTTCTTTTGATTTTCCACCGTCGGATATAAATGAATCGCTATATATAGTCTCCCCTAAAGATGGTGATAAAGTTACAAATCCAGTAAAGATAATTTTTGGCCTTAAAGGTATGGGAGTAGCACCAGCAGGAACGGTATCAAAAGATACAGGACATCATCACTTGTTAATTAATTTAGATAAACTTCCAGACTTGAATTTACCATTACCTGGCAGTAAAAATTTAATTCATTTTGGCTTAGGCCAAACTGAAACTGAGGTTAAACTAAAAAAAGGAACTAACACGCTCCAATTAATTTTAGGTGATTACATGCATAAACCTCATCAGCCAGCATTAATTTCAAAAAAAATTACAATTATTGTTGATTAAGTTGAGAAGGAATTAATTATCACTAAAAGTAATTTTTTTTTGATTTTTTCTAGTAAAATAAATCTATGAATACATCGCAGGGATCAGCAAGCTGGCATCAGCAAAGAGTAGGTAAGATAACAGGTTCGGTCATTCACAATATCATGTCAAATAAAGTAAATTCTTTATCAAGAGCTAAATTATTAAAAGTGTTGGCTTTAGAGAGGCTATCAGGCACACCAACGAAAAATATTGTCACCGAACCAATGGCTAGGGGCCTTAGGCTAGAATCTGATGCTAGAGTAGCTTATGAAGCGATTAATCAAAAAGTTGACTTGGTTGGTTTTATTGACCACCCCTCAATCAATTTAGCTGGATGTAGTCCTGATGGATTGGTCGGGAATGATGGCTTAATTGAGATAAAATGTTTGAATCAAAAAAATCATGATCAAATTATAAAGAAAGATTCAATACCTAAGCAATATTTCATACAAATTCAATTCCAGCTAGCATGCTCTCAAAGAAGTTGGTGTGATTTTGTCCTATACCATCCTGAGTTAACAGAAACACTCTATGTTAAACGCGTTTATCCAGATCAAGTTGTTATTAAAGATATGACTCAAAAGATAATTCTATTTTTAGATGAAGTTAGACAAGCTCATCAACAAATAAAGAAAACAAATGCTGATGAAGCCTATAAGTATATGTAGTTGAATATTGTTATAATTTTGAAAAATAAGATTGATAACCAGGGGCCTTAAGGTGGCAAAAAAACCAAAAAAAAATATTAACAGAAAGTCATCTGCGTTTAATGTGCAAACCAAACTCAAGGAGGCTATTAAAAACCACCAAAATGGAAGCCTTGAACAAGCAAGAGACTCTTATAAAGAAATCTTAAGTTTATTTCCCAATAATTTTGAGGTATTACATCTCATTGGGGTTGTGGAAGCTCAATCTAAAAATTTTCAACTGGCAGTAGATTATATTAGTAAAGCAATCGATATCGATGGAACAAACGCTACATTTTACAATAATCGTGCCAATGCATTTAAAGAGTTGAGCAGATTAAGTGAGGCAAGTGCTGATTACGAAAAAGCAATTAAACTTAAACCTGATTATGCGGAAGCTTTCTACAATCAAGGAAATGTTTTACAAGGACTTGGTGAATTCGATAAAGCTATACATGCATACAAAAAAACAATTTCAATTTTTCCTCGTCACCTTGATAGTATAATTAATTTAGGCAATAGCTCAAGGTCTTTAAGGAAATATAAGGATGCCAAAGTTTACTATGACCAGGCTTTATCTATAAAACCAGATTATGCTGAAATATACTTTAATCAAGGAAATTTATCTAAAGAATTAGGTGAGTTAGTTGAGGCGCTACAATATTTTAATAAGGCCATTCAATTAGCTCCTAATTATGCTCAAGTTTATACAAATATAGGGAACGTTTTAACTGATTTACGGAGATTTGAAGAAGCAATATTTGCATATGATAAAGCAATTAATATCAAGCCTAATTATGTTGCTGCTTATTTAAACCGCGGCAATGCATTTAAGGTTGGAGGCAAATTTAAAGAAGCTATTGAATGCTATCAAATTATTATTAGATTCGATCCAAATAATATTGCAGCATTTTTTGGATTAGGGAATACATATAACCAAAGTAATCAATTAATCAAGACAATTGAGTCATTCAAGGAAGTTATAGATAGGGACGCAGGTTATGATTACATCTATGGGCTTTATAATTCTGCAAAAGCTAAATGTTGTAATTGGGAGAATTTTGAAAAAGAAATTGCACACATTAGGTTGGAGTTAGAGAAAAGTAGTAAGGTTATCCATCCATTTCATTGCATTAGACTTATTGACGACCCAACTATACAAAAAAAAGCAGCTGAAATTTATTCATTAGACCAGCATCCAGAAAGAACTTCCATTTTGCCCTTTAAAAAAAATAGTCATAAAAAAATAAGGGTCGGCTACTTCTCTGCAGACTTTAATGAGCATCCTGTTGCTTATTTAACTGCAGAGCTTTTTGAAACTCATGATAAAACAAAATTTGAAATATTTGCTTTTTCTTTAGCTTCGGACAACGAAGATCCCATTAGAAAAAGAATCGAAAAAAGCTTTGATGAGTTTATTGATATATCAAGATTCTCAGATCAAGATGCAGTCGACTTAGCTAGAGAGAAGGAGATTGATATCGCTGTTGATTTAGGGGGTTTAACTGCAGGCGCACGATTAAATTTATTTTCTCTAAGAGTAGCACCAATACAAATTAGTTATTTAGGGTACCTAGGAACAATGGGGAGTAGGTATATGGATTATATTGTTGCCGATAAAGTTATTATTCCTAATCATCTTCAAAATGAATATACTGAAAATATATTTTATCTCCCCCACTACCAGTGCAACGATTCAAAAAAAGAAATTTCGACTAAAGCATTCACAAGAGCGGAGCTAGGACTCCCTGAAAAAGGTTTTGTATACTGCTGCTTTAATCAAACGATAAAAATTAATCCTAATATATTTTTAAGTTGGATGAATATTTTAAAATCTATTGAGGGAAGTGTTTTGTGGCTTTACGCAACAAATGAGTTTGACCGTAAAAACTTAATAAAAGAAGCTACAAAACATAAAATACATCAAGAGAGAATTATTTTTGGTCAGAAAATGCCAAGACCAGAGTACTTAGCTAGGTTTAAGATGGCTGATTTATTTTTAGATACAGCGCCATACAATGCAGGGACTACAGCTAGTGATGCTTTATTTGCCGGACTACCAATTTTAACGTTTACTGGGAAATCTTTTGCTGCCCGAGTTTGCTCCAGCGTTCTAACTTCTGCTGGCTTTTCCGAGCTAATAACTGATTCTCAGGAAAACTACGAACTGATGGCAATAGAGCTTGGTAAGGATGAGGCTAGAGTTAAAGCTATTAAAAATAAGATAGAAAGAGAAATTAGAAATTCATCTTTGTACAACATTCATGAATTTACTAGGTCCCTTGAATCCGGATATAAAAAAGCATACGAGATTACACAAAAAGACGGAGTATTAGATAATATAATTTGTTAAGTAAGTTAATTTAAAATACTTACCATTTTTTTTGAACCACTTGGATTCCTTCATTCCATTTCATCTAACATTCCTGGTTGCTTTATCGTTCTGAACAATTCAAAGTCAAGCGTATTAGTTAAAGGGCCATAATTTTCTTCAATAGCTTCATTTACCATGCTTGATGGAACAATTACATCATCACCATTTTCCCAGTTTGCAGGAGTAGACACTTTGTATTTCTTGCTAATTTTAAGTGCATCTACAATTCTTAAAATTTCATTAAAATTTCTTCCAATATTCTTTGGGTATATTAAGATTGTTTGAATCTTTTTTTGTGGATCAATAATGAAAACTGATCTAATCGTTTCTTTCCTCATAGCTCCAAACACACCACTATTTGGCTCTGCTTTTGGGTGAAACATACCGTATAAAGTTGATATTTTTAAGTTCTCATCTTCCAGTATGGGAAAGTCAACATTACTGTTTTTACCGAAATTAGTAATCTTTTCAGTTAGTGAGCTTTTTAAATTTAATTTTTCCTTATACTGATTGATTAGTGGAATCCAATCAAGATTATCTTTTGTAGAGTCTGCACTTAAGGTAGCAATTTTAACCTTTCTTTTTGCAAATTCTGGCTGTAGTTTGGCTAATGTTGCTAATTCTGTCGTGCAAACTGGGGTGAAGGCAGCAGGATGAGAGAAAATAATTACCCAATTCTTCCCGGCCCAATCGTAAAAATTTATTTCCCCCTTTGTTGATTGTGTTTTAAAGTTTGGAGCTTTGTCACCAATCTGAAGAGCGTGGAGATTACCTGATGTAATTATTGAAACTAAAATAAATAAATATAGAAATCTAAAAATTTGATTATGAGTTATCAATTAGCTCACCTTTTGTTTCAGTAAAAGCTTTAATAGCTTTATCAAGGTCTTGTTTTGTATGTGCCGCTGAAATTTGTGTCCTAATTCTTGCTTTTCCCTTAGGAACGACTGGAAAAAAGAAGCCAATCGCATAAATACCTCGTTCTAGTAATTTTTTACTCATCTCTTGGGCGATATTTGCATCTCCTAGCATTACTGGGACTATTGGATGGTCACCTTGTTCAACATCAAACCCAGCTTGCTGCATACCTTTTCTAAAGTAATGCGTATTATCTTCTAACTTATCTCTTAATTCTGTTGATTTATTAATCATCTCTAAAACCTTTAGTGTAGCTGCGCAGATTGAAGGAGCTAATGTGTTTGAGAATAGGTAAGGACGTGAACGCTGCCTAAGCATGTCGATAATTTCCTTACGACCAGATGTGAATCCACCTGAAGACCCTCCTAAAGCTTTACCAAAGGTACTTGTAATTATGTCAACGCGATCTATTACGTTGCAATACTCATGAACACCGCGCCCTTTTTTACCCATAAATCCAGTAGCATGACAGTCATCATGGTGAACCATGGCGTCGTATCTGTCTGCTAGGTCACATATTTTATCCAGCTGAGCTATCGTCCCATCCATTGAAAATACACCATCTGTTGTAATTAGAATTCTTCTTGCACCACCATCTGTTGCTTCAATTAACTTGCTTTCAAGATCGTTCATATCATTATTTTTATATCTAAATCGGGCTGCCTTACAAAGCCTTACTCCATCAATAATGGAAGCATGGTTTAGTTCATCGGAAATCACAGCGTCTTCAGCAGTAAGAATGGTTTCAAAAAGCCCAGCATTTGCATCAAAACAGGCTGCATATAAAATTGTATCTTCTGTACACAAAAACTCGCTTACTTTTTTTTCTAGAGTTTTGTGTATGGTTTGGGTGCCACATATAAACCTCACTGAAGCCATACCAAAGCCCCATTTATCAAAACTATCTTTTGCAGCTTTAATAACAGATTGATTGTTTGCCAAACCGAGATAATTGTTGGCGCACATATTGGTAACCTGAGTTCCATCTTCCAATGTAATAACATTCTTTTGTTCGGAACTTATGTGTCTTTCTGTCTTCCATAGACCGGCTAATTTAATGTCTTCCAAATCTTTAACTAATGACTGTTTTGTCTTACTGAAACTCATTGATAATCCCTCTAGTTTATTAATCTTCCCAATTTAATATCACTTTTCCTGATTTTCCGGACCGCATAACATCAAAGCCCTCTTGAAACTCAGTAAAGCTATATCTATGGGTAATAATTTTTTCTAACGGGAGGCCGGACTGAACCATCATCGACCCTTTGTACCACGTTTCAAAAATTTCACGGCCATAAATACCTTTTATTGTAAGGCCTTTAAATACAACCATATCCCAATCAATACCAGAGCCTGGTGGCATGATTGCGAGCATAGCAATGTTACCTCCATTAATCATCTTATCAAGCATGTCTGCAAAAGCTTTTGGTGAACCCGACATTTCTAACCCAACGTCAAAGCCCTCAAAAATTCCCAAAGACTCCATTTTTTCTTTGCTGATAGTTTCTTTAGCAACATTCACAGTTACGATATTTGGTAAGATACTCTTAACTAGGTTTAACCGGTATTCATTAATATCGGTGATTACAATATTTCTAGCACCTGCATGCTTAGCTACCATTGCGGCCATCATACCAATAGGTCCAGCACCCGTAATCAAGACATCTTCACCTACCATATTGAAAGATAGGGCGGTATGAACTGCATTACCATAAGGGTCAAAGACAGAAAGCAAGTCCGTTGATATATCTCGGCTAGGCTTGAAGATTACCTTTGAAGGTACAGCTAAGTACTCTGCAAATGCACCTGTACGATTAACACCAACCCCAATCGTTTTTGGGCATAAATGAATTCGTCCCCCCAGACAGTTTCTACAGCGACCACATGTTATATGGCCCTCACCAGATACAATATCACCTACTTTAAGGTCTGTGACATTTGATCCAAGTTCAACTATTTCACCAGCATATTCATGACCAGTAATCATTGGAATTGGTATTGTTTTTTTTGCCCATTCATCCCAGTTGTAAATATGTATATCGGTCCCGCAAATGGCAGTTTTTTTTATCTTAACTAGCACATCGTTGTTTCCAATTTCTGGCTCTGGCATATCTTCAAGCCAAATACCTTCTTTAGCCTGTGTTTTAACTAATGCTTTCATTTGAACCTCTTGCCTTTATGATGTGGATTACAGAGTTTTAGTTCACTTAAAAATAAACATATTTCTGTTTCTTAGTTAATTTTACATTAATTATTATTTTATTAAATATACCTCACAATTATAACTTACTTGTATTAGCTTAATAATCTATTAAAGATATTTAAGGGTATTGGTAGTAATCCTTTTATATTAGGTATAAAGTAAAAATTCAAGTGTTTTAATTTTTTATAAAAAGGAGACTTAATTTATATCTTCAGTTTTTTACTCTAAATTTCATTTGTTAATTTCTTAATTTAAAGGGAGTATTATGGACTTAAAAGAACTTAAAAGTAGGCACAACGAATTAGAAGGCATAATTGACACAGGTTACAAAAACTATATACCTGATCAGCGACTTAGACGATTTAAAAAAGAAAAACTTAGGATTAAGCAAATTTTAGATAAACAAGGCAAGATACATCACTAAATTTAATATAAAAAAAACCGGTTTCTAACCGGTTTTTTTTATATGTTTAGGTTAATTTGTTAGAATGAAATCTTTCGGCAATTTATTACAATATGATACGATTCTTACTCGGCATTCTTGTTGGTATATTTATTGGAGCAGGAGGCGCTCTTAAGATACCTGAAATTAATTTCAATTCCCCTTCTGAGGCTATAAAAGATGGTGTAAAAGAGGCATCAAAAGAAATTATTAAAGAAGAGCTGGAGGCACAAAAAAAAGAGCTCGAAGACAAAGAAGAGGAGCTGGTAGACGAATTACAAAAGCTGCTAAATAAAATTTAAAACAACTTAAAAGTTACTTTTATGGAAAATTACTGGATTTTAAACCAAGCCCTAGAGTTTTTACCAATCTTTATGATTGTGATCTTTTCTACAAGTGCATTATGTATGTTATTTACTGCCGATATAAAATTTTTTCGTAGTCATGAATATCGAGCTATTCAAAGAATTCATGATAAGGCTGTCTCAAGGCTTGGTGGTTTAGCCATTTTTTTAACTTTTTTTGTTTGTGCTTATTTTTTAGATAACGTAATCTTAACCAACATATTCCTTTGTTCAATTCCATTGTTTGTTGTCGCCCTTATTGAAGATTTAAGACATAATGTGAAGCCATATATTCGAATGCTAGCAATTTTAATTTCTTCACTACTTTTTATTATCCCCCTTTATCAAAATTCAACTTTGCCTCAAATTGAGGTACCCATTATTGACACCTACCTAAATAATTCATTGCTCTTAGCACTATTTTTATCCGTCTCTATCGCTGGTGTTGCGAACGGAGTTAACATGATCGATGGGGCCAATGGATTAAGTGGCTTTTCAATTTCAACAATTTTAATTGCCATTTCTTTTATTGCCTATACTCAAAGTGACGTAGAAATTTTAATTGCTTCATTGGTTGTTTTATCTGGAGTTGTAGGTTTTTTATTTGTTAATTACCCATTCGGGAAAGTTTTCTTAGGAGATGCGGGAGCATATTTTCTCGGGTTTACTGTAAGTATTTTAACTATCTACCTTTTTGCAAGAAATGATGAGTTACCTTCTTGGGGAGCAATTTTAATTTTATTTTACCCTGTGATGGAGGTAATCTTTTCATTTACGCGCAAGGCATTAGTACAAAAGAAAACACCCTTTAAACCAGATACTGAACACTTGCACCTTAAATTATTTTTTGTGTTAAGAGAAAGTATTAGGACTAAATGGATCGCAAATAGTTTTATTACACCTTGTTTGGCCTTAATTTGGTTAATGCCACCACTCTTCTCTATGATAACATTTGCTAGTATAATTGGAATCTGGGTTGGTATTATACTGTCTATCGTCATTTATTTAGGTATTTATGTGGCACTACCGAGAATCAATAATACAAAGGTAGGATATTAAATCAATGAAAAAACAAACTATTCTTGTAACAGGTGGACTTGGTTATATTGGATCACATACCAGTATCATTCTTTTAGAGTCTGGTTACGATCTCGTTATAATTGATAAGTTAATAAACTCAAATATTTCTGTGTTGTCTAGAATTGAAGAGCTTACTGGCAAAACTGTTCAATTTTATAATTTTGATATTCGGGACGAGTTAAAGGTTAAAGATGTTCTTGATAATCATCCTATTGATGCTGTGATTCATTTTGCAGCCTTCAAATCAATTAATGAATCCATTGCAGACCCATTACTTTATTATGATAATAACGTTATTGGAACAATAAAGTTAACAGAGGCATTGCAAGAAAGAGGAATTTATAAATTTATTTTTTCATCCTCTGCCTCGGTTTATGGAAATCCACTTCAAAGTCCAGTTTCTGAGGAAACCCCTCGGTCAACATTAAATCCTTACGGGGCCACAAAACTTATGGTAGAGAATATTCTGTCAGATTTAGTTAACTCCAATTATTTGTGGAAGATGGGTGTTCTAAGGTACTTCAATCCAGTTGGAGCACACGCTTCAGGTCTTATAGGTCAAATTCCTGATAAAATTCCTAATAACTTGATGTCATATATTTGTCTAGTAGCAAATGGAGATTTTCCTCATTTAAATGTTTTTGGGGGTGACTACAATACACCTGATGGAACTGCAATAAGGGATTACATTCATGTAACTGATTTAGCTTTAGCTCATGTTGCCGCTTTAAGGAACTTAGAAGGTCAGAAGGGTACTGATGTCTTTAACCTTGGAACAGGAATTGGGATTTCAGTTTTGGAATTGATTGATGCATTTGAGAAAGCTAATAATATAAAGATTCCTTATAAAATTATTGGTAAGCGTGAAGGAGATTCTGAATCAGTTTTTGCAGACGTTTCTAAAGCAAATAAAATTTTAAAATGGAAGACAGAAAAAAGTTTAATAGAGATGTGTGAGGATAGCTGGAGATGGCAAAAAGGATTTTAGTAACTGGTGGGGCTGGGTTCTTAGGTTCTCATTTGTGTAAGTATCTGTTGGATCAAGGCAATGAAGTTATCTGTGCGGACAACTTTTACACAGGCTCTAAAGATAATATCCATTCAATTATACCTAATCCAAAATTTGAACTAATCCGTCATGACATAACCTTTCCATTATATTTAGAGGTGGATGAGATATACAATCTGGCATGTCCTGCATCCCCTGTTCACTATCAATATGATCCAGTGCAAACTACTAAAACTTCCGTACATGGTGCAATTAATATGCTGGGGTTAGCTAAGCGTGTCGGGGCAAAAATATTTCAAGCATCTACTAGTGAAGTATATGGTGACCCAACCATTCATCCGCAGGTTGAGAGTTATTGGGGAAATGTGAACCCAATAGGAATACGTTCATGTTACGACGAAGGAAAGAGATGTGCGGAGACTCTTTTTTTTGATTATTATCGACAGCATCATTTGAATATTAAGGTCGCAAGAATTTTTAATACTTATGGACCAAATATGCAACTTGATGATGGCAGAGTTGTATCAAACTTTATAGCTCAAGCGTTAAAAAATAAAAATATAACAATATACGGAGATGGTCAGCAGACTAGATCTTTTTGCTTTGTTGACGATTTAATTTTTGCTTTTAATCTTTTTATGAATTCAGAAGAAGACTTAACTGGGCCTATTAATATAGGGAATCCAAAGGAATTTACAATTGAAGAATTGGCATTATTGGTTATCAAATTGACAAAATCAAAGTCAAAGATAATCAACAAACCACTACCTATGGATGACCCAATTCGTCGGCAGCCAGATATTACTCAAATAAAAGAAAGATTAGGCTGGAAGCCAAAAATAGAGCTTGAAGAAGGCTTAATAAAAACTATTGAATATTTTAAAAGGATAATTTAAGTTACATGTAATTACTTTGCTGATTTTTTATCCTAAATTATTCTTTTTTTTCTAAAGAGGGATCTAATCGAAATGAAAGTAAGTGCGAAGAAAAGGCCAACTGACGATCCTAATATGATTCTCTTAAAGTAACCTTCATGAAAAGAAGTGTAAGAGATAATTGGCACTTGCGAAAAAATTCTTGGCATTAATTGGAATGATTTTAATTCTTGAATGTGACTGGCAAGAAGTTCTCGAGTAGCCGCTTCTTTGACTGAAGTAATTTTTAACTTTTGTTGAACATAATCGATTAGTTCATTAATATTTGATGGAGCAAGTTTAGTAAAGTTTTTATCGAAATTACTTGAATATTTTGTATAAAGATCTTCTTCAATTTGAATAAGCTCAAGCCGCTCTTCGCTTTCAGCTTTTTTCAATCTGTTTAACTCTATTGCTTCTCTTAAGGCATAAATTTTCTTTTTAACAGAAAGCAAATATTCGTGGCGTTGAGCAAACGGACTGAATGAATACGGAAATGGAATGCTTTCTGGTTTAGTAATCATAAGCGTATCATTAGCAGGTTCCGCATTCTCGGGATTATTAAGGACTGCAAGGACTTCGAAGTTTAATGTTTTAAAGTGTTCGCGAGCGAGATGTAGATTATTGGCAATATATTCGTCTAATTCTGTTAAGACAAGTAATTTTTTATCTGAATTTTTATCAAGGGTATTTATAAAGAAACTAAGTGACACTTCATTGTTAGCGTTGAAAAACTTAATTGCATTTGTTTCTTTAGTAATATTGTCGTTTTTTGTTTTACTCAACCCCTCTATTGTGTGGCTTATCTGAAATTTTTCTAATTCTATAGCATTAATATTATTTGTTATCCATTGTCTAAAAGATGTGTACTGTAATGCTCTCCCAAGAGCTGTTTGAGCATTTTCTAGCTGTGCTTTAACATCCTTTTTATTGTTTCCAGTGCTTGTAATAACGATATCTTCATAGGGCTTATAAATATAGTCTTTACCAAATAATCTTTCCAATGAAACGGGAACGGTGTTTCTTTTAGAAGCTGTAAATCTTCCATTAGAACCTGTGATGTTCGTTTCGATCCATCTGGGATCTTTAAGGACTGCAAGGGCTTCAAAGTTTTCTGTTTTAAAGTGTTCGCCAGCGAAATTACGATTATTGGTAAAATCGCCAATAAACTCATCTTTTTTTAAACTTTCTATTAAATTAGCATTGTTTTCAATAATTATTGCAATTAATCCAGGTATGCTGGCCCTCAAAACATTCATTTTTATGTAATCAAAACTAGTGGCTTCTCCTACTTTTGTATTTGATAGTCTGATTAATGAGGTTCCATTAACAACTTGGAGTAATTTTCCTTGTGATTTATAAATAATTTGCGTAAGAATTACTGAAATTACCATAAATGCTAAAAGAATTTTCCCATTGTTAATGAAGAATTTTATAAATACGGATAAATTAATTTCGATGTCTTGTAAGTCTTCTTTTTTTTTCATTTTTTCTTTCAAAAAGGTTTAGTTTTTTTTTGTGTAGCATTCAATAAAATATTTTTTAAGATTATAACGTATAACCGATAATTTGTTTATCTTGCTTGACTATGTTTTTGTATAAATGTACATTAAACATATGTGTTCATATTTGAACACATATGTTTAATGATATGTTTAATGATATGTTTAATGATATGGTTTTTAAGAAATTATTACTTATAAAAAAATTAAAACTCTGTTTTAGTTCGGCGGTAGCGTGACAAAATTTAAAAATAAAAACACAGCAAAAAAAATATTAGATCCTGACCTTCACTTTCGTGCCTTAAAAGTTCTTCAAGACAACCCCGAACTTTCTCAAAGAGAGATAGCAAAATTGATTGGCGTTAGTTTAGGCAGTGTAAATTATTGCCTTAAGGCTTTAGTTGCCAAAGGGCAAATTAAGGTTAATAACTTTAAGCATAGTAAAAATAAAGCAGTTTATTTATATTTATTAACTCCACGTGGAATAACAGAAAAAGCAAGGTTGACTAGTGGCTTTCTTCAAAGAAAAATAATTGAATATGATTTACTAAAAAGAGAAATTGATGCGCTTCAGACCCCTCCAAAAGAGGGTCTAGGAGAATGACAATATTGGTAACAGGTTCTGCTGGTTTTATTGGGTCTAATTTTGTAAACAATTGGTTCTTATCTAACGAAGAAGAAGTATTGAGTGTAGATGCTTTAACTTATGCTGGTAATTTAGCGAATCTAAAGTCACAAGAAAATAATGCTAACCATCATTTTGTTAATGCAGATATTTCTAATAAAAGTAAAATAAAAGCTTTAATCGATCAGTATAGGCCGAGAGTAATCATTCATTTTGCAGCAGAGAGCCACGTAGATCGATCTATTTCAGCATCTGATGCATTTGTTAAAACAAATATTCTTGGTACTTATAATTTATTAGAAATATGTCGTGAATATCAGTCAAATTTTGATATTAAATTTATTCATATATCAACTGATGAAGTATTTGGCTCTCTAGGGGAAGGCGATGATGGTTTTAACGAAGATACCTCTTACAAACCAAATAGTCCATACAGTGCAACCAAGGCAGCTTCTGATCATTTAGTTAGAGCCTGGCACCATACATATAATCTTCAAACGTTGATTACTAATTGCTCAAATAACTATGGGCCATACCAGTTTCCTGAAAAGTTAATTCCTTTAATGATATCAAATGCTCTTAGCAATAAATCCCTACCAATTTATGGTGATGGGAAAAACATAAGAGACTGGCTTTATGTTTCCGATCACTGTAATGCCATTGAAAGAGTATTAGACAAAGGAGTTTGTGGGGAAACTTATAATATTGGTGGAAATTGTGAGTTGACAAATTTGGAGGTTGTAACTGAGATTTGTAATTCTTTAGACCAGCTTAGACCAAAAAAAGAAGGCTCTTATCTTGATCAAATTGAATATGTGTCAGATCGGCTGGGACATGATCGCAGGTACGCAATTAATGCTGAAAAGATTAAAAATAATTTAGCCTGGAAGCCAATCGAAACATTTGAGTCTGGATTAAAAAAAACCATTGAATGGTACCTAGAAAACTCTAAGTGGGTTAAGAGTATTGAATCAGGACAGTATCTCAAAAATAGATAAAATGAAGCTTAAAAAAATTTTACTATTCGGTAAAGATGGACAAGTAGGGCAAGCATTATGTGAGGCCTTAGCCAATCATTATGAACTGGTAGCATTAGGTAGAGACGAACTAAATCTTGAAAAGGGTAAGTTAATCAATCAAATGATTGATGATGTTAATCCAGACTGTTTAATAAATGCCGCGGCATACACTAAAGTTGATCAAGCTGAAGACGAACATACCTTGGCAACAAGTATTAATAAGTTTGCAACAGAGATTATGGCTAAAAAAACTCATATCCTCGGTATTCCAATGATTTATTATTCAACTGATTATGTTTTTGATGGAAGTAAGAGTATTGCCTACAAGGAAGATGACATACCAAATCCTATTTCTTTTTATGGGGCGACCAAGCTTCAAGGAGAAAAAGCCGTTAGAGAAAATAACCCGAAACACGTAATCTTAAGAACTAGTTGGGTATTCAGTCCTCATGGAAATAATTTCGTAAAAACAATTATAGAGTTAGCAAAAAATAAATCAGCGCTTACCGTTGTAAGTGATCAATTAGGAAGTCCCACTTCAAGCAGATGGATTGCTAGGAGTACTCATAAAATTTTAAATAAATTACAAGAAAAAGATTGTTACGGAACCTATCATGTTGTTTGCGATGGAGTTACCAATTGGTTTACTTTTGCTCAAAATATATTACTTATGCTTGAGGAAAAAACTTATGAAAAAAAATTAGAATTTAATCAAATAACACCAATAAAATCAGATGAATACCCTACAAAAGCAAAAAGACCTAAAAACTCTGCTTTATCTTATCAAAAGTTAAATTCGTTGCTTGATATAAGTCCGCCTTCATGGAAGAATGAGCTTAATAGGGTGATAGATAGCATTATCTTAATGGAGAATTAATCAATTGCGTAAAGGCATAATATTAGCAGGCGGCACAGGCTCCAGACTCTATCCTGTTACCCAGGTCATATCTAAACAATTACTCCCAGTTTACGATAAACCTATGATTTATTATCCACTATCAACTTTAATGTTGGCTGGAATTACTGAGATTTTAATTATTTCAACCCCTAGTGATTTACCTCTTTTTAAAAAATTATTAAAGGATGGTAGTCAGTGGGGTTTAAAGATTGAGTATTGTGAGCAAAGAAAACCTGATGGCCTAGCTCAAGCATTCATTCTTGGGGAAGAGTTCTTGGATGGATCCTCAGCAGCATTAATATTAGGGGATAATATTTTTTACGGTAATGATATGCTTGAAATGCTTCATAAAGCTAACAAAGATTCGAAAGGAGCAACAATTTTTGCATATCATGTAAGTGACCCAAATAGATACGGAGTGGTAGAGTTTGATTCAGATATGAATGTTAAGTCACTAGAAGAAAAGCCAAAAAATCCAAAATCTAATTACGCTGTAACTGGTTTATATTTTTATGACAATACAGCTTCTGATCGAGCAAAGTCACTTAAACCCTCTGATCGTGGTGAGCTGGAAATTACTGACTTAAACAGACTATATCTTAACGACCAAAAATTAGATGTAAAAATTATGGAGAGAGGCTACGCATGGTTAGACACTGGAACTCATGATTCTTTGTTAGAGGCAAGTCAATTTATTAGTACAATAGAAAATCGCCAGGGGCTAAAAGTATCTTCCCCGGAAGAGATTGCATTTCGTATCGGATTGATTGATGCTGAACGGCTCGCGGAAATAATTAAGCCTTATAAGCATAATCAATACGGTCAATATTTAAACCGATTACTTAAAAAAAAATAAATGGATTTTAAAAAATTATCGATTGAAGGATTACTCATTGTTACGCCTCAAGTATATCAAGATGATAGAGGTTATTTTTTTGAGTCGTTCAACCAGAAAGAATTTAATAGTTATCTTCGAAAAGAGGTGGACTTTGTTCAAGATAATCAGTCAAAATCATCCAGGGATACTCTTAGGGGGCTTCATTTTCAAAAAGCACCCAATGCTCAAGGTAAATTAGTCCGTGTTATAGATGGAGAAATTTTTGACGTAGTTGTCGATTTACGAAAAGAATCTAAAACATTTGGACATTCGCTAAGTGTTATCTTAACTTCAGAAAGTTTTCAGGCTTTTTATGTCCCAGAAGGTTTTGCTCATGGATTCCAAGTTATATCAAATACAGCAACAGTTTTTTATAAGACTACTGATTTTTATAACACCGAGACTGAGGTAACGCTCGCATGGAATGATTCAGAAACTAAGATTAATTGGCCAAATTCAGTAAGCCCCAATTTATCAAAAAAAGATTCCAATGGCTTATGTTTAAAAACATTAAAAAAAGAGATTCAAGGAGAAAATTCATGATCAATAAAAAAACCATTCAAAATCATCTCTTAGAACATCTTGAAGTAGTAAAGCTTTTAGATAATAGCTATATAGATAAAATCTATTATTGCGCAGACTTAATAGTAAAAACTTTGCAAAATGGAGGCACAATTTTTTGGTGTGGTAATGGAGGGAGTGCAAGCGATAGCCAACATTTAGCCGCAGAACTCATAGGTCGATATGATAAAAATCGTAAACCTATACGGTCTGTTTCTTTGTCTTCAGATACCGCAGTCCTGACATGTATATCAAACGACTTTGGTTACGATGAAGTATTTGCAAGGCAATTAGAAGGCTTGGGGAAAAAAGGCGATATTCTTATTGCTATCTCGACGTCAGGTAAAAGTCAAAATATTTTAAGTGTAATCAAGCAAGCTAAAAGTATGCAAATTAATACAATAGGATTTTTAGGAAAGGGCGGCGGAGATGCTAACTCCTTATGCGACAATACAATAATTGTTCCTAGTCAAACAACTGCAAGAATTCAAGAAATACATATTCTTTTTGGACATATTTTATGTGACATTATTGAAGAGGGCTTGGGTCTAAAGTGAAAATAAAACCATATAATATAGTCGTTGTAGGCATGGGCTATGTTGGTTTGTCAAATGCACTTTTACTTGCACAACATAATAAAGTGATTGCTATTGATATTGACAAAGAAAAAATTAAATTAATCAACAAGCAGCAGTTATACATAGATGATGAAGAGGCCGAGCAATACTTAAAGAAAGTACATGGTAACTTAAGTGCAATTTCTGAGGCCGGAGACTCTTATAAATCTGCTGATTTTGTAATTATCTCAACTCCAACTGATTATGATGAAACTACAAATTATTTCAACACAAGTTCCGTAGAAAAAATTATTCAAAATGTGCGGGCAGATAACCCCAAATTAACAATTATTATTAAGTCTACTATTCCTGTTGGATTTACAAATAGTATGAGGGAGAAATATCAGACACAAAATATTATTTTTTCGCCAGAGTTCTTAAGGGAAGGCAAGGCTCTTTACGATAACCTATACCCATCTCGCATTGTGGTTGGGGATAAAACCAGAGAAGCAAAAATATTTGCAGCTTTATTGGAGCAAGGTGCCATTAAGAACGATATAGCCATTTTACTAATTAACTCAACTGAAGCTGAAGCCTCAAAACTTTTCGCTAATACTTATTTGGCAATGCGGGTAGCATATTTTAACGAATTAGATACCTACGCAATGACGCATCAATTAAGTTCTAATCATATTATTGAAGCCGTAGGATTAGACCCCAGGATTGGCAATCACTACAATAACCCATCCTTTGGGTATGGTGGATATTGCTTGCCGAAAGATACTCGTCAATTATTAGCAAATTATAAGGATGTCCCGCAAAAATTAATGGAAGCCATCGTAAATGCTAATACTGTAAGAAAAGATTTTATTGGCGAACAAATTATTAAAAGGAAAGTTGCAACAGTAGGGGTTTATAGGCTTACTATGAAATCAGCTTCAGACAATATTCGGCAGTCTAGTATGCAGGGAATTATGAAGCGTGTTAAAGCGAAAGGAGTAAAAGTAATTATTTATGAGCCATTAATTAAGGATAAAAATTTTTTTAATTCAGAGGTAATAAATGATTTAAATTTATTTAAGAAGGAATGCGAGTTAATTTTAACTAATCGTATGCATGATGACTTAAGGGATGTTGAAAAAAAAGTCTTTACTCGTGATTTATTTGGGAATAATTAAGGGTTTAAAAAATAATTACGATGCTTTTTTGGAAAAACTTATCGGCAAGAACACTAATAGTCTTAATTAATCAGATTTCAATTTTAATTGCTATACCTATTGTGGCATCTCGAATTGGTATTGAAAATTTTGGATTATTATCAGTCGCCATGATTTTTTTCCAAGTTGCATTTATGTTAACGGAATGGGGGTTCGGTGTTCCTGCAATCAAAGAGTCCTCTGAAGCAAAAGGGAAGAAAACTTTAGGTCTGATGTTTATTGAGGTTAACTTAATTAAGGGCTTTATTTTATTTTTTCTTATCATTACTTTGATTCTGATTCAAAAAATGAATTTATCATTTTTTGATAACCATGCATTATTTTACGGACTAATTTTTGCAATCATCGCTGCAGCATTCAATCCTTTGTGGTATTTTCAGGCAATTGAGCAACCAGAAAAACTAGTTCTACCTTCTATTATTGGCCGAGCTTTATATTTATCAATTATTTTTTTTCTAGTTTCAGGGAGTGACAGCATGCATTGGGTTTTAACTGCTCAAGGATTTTCGTATGCATTAACAGCATCTTGGAGCTTGTATTTTGTTGTTCCTTTTTTAAAAAATACACCTAAATTAAAATTAAATAATATAAAGAAAAGGTTTGTAAATACTACCCCTTTCTTTTTAAGTGGGGCAATCATGGGTCAATTTCATTCAATTTGGGGGTTGTTCTTAATTGCCGTTGCTGGGCCCATAGAAATTGCGATATTTAATTTAGCCGATCAGGCATTGCGTGCTGGCAGCGCATTTACAAATATATTACCAGAAGTGCTTTTAGTCAGCCACTTGAACGAGGGTGAAGAAGCGAATAGTAGCAGTCGAATTAAATTAGCTATATTTACAGTTATAGTTTTAAGCATTATTGGATTATTGTTAACAAAGCTAATGATTACCTTATTTATTGGCGATTCTTATTTGATTGCAGCAAATGTTATTCAAGTGACAATAATAATTTGGTTGTTTTTAGCGATTATAAAGCTCTTAGGGTATCCGTTGCTTGGAATACGTTTTGGACTAGATCGTGTTAATAAGATAAATTACATTTTTGCAATAATGAATTTTGTTGGTATTCCTGTTTGGCTTTATTTTGGAAATCTAACTTCAATAGGTTTGGCTTATTTTGTTTTAACAATTTGTTTAATTTATTTAGCGATACAAGTATTTTTAATTAAATCAGATTTAGCTACCAAGTTTTTAAAAGTATAAATAATTTATGGGAACTGAAAGAATGAAAATTAAGAATAAACCAATAATCTCTATCCGCTTATCAGCGATTGATATGTAATGAAAAAAGTCTATATAAGTCCTGTAATATTATCTGGTGGATCAGGTTCGCGCTTATGGCCACTATCAAGAGAAGAGCACCCAAAACAATTTTTAAATTTACTGGATTCTAACAGTCTTTTTCAAAATGCGATTAGCAGAATTATCTCTATGGTTAATAATGAAGTAAAGATTAACGATACTTTAGTTGTAACGAATGAAAAGCATCGCTTTTTAGTTCTTGATCAACTAGATAAAATACACTTAAATAAAAAAACAAAAATATTATTAGAGCCGGTTGGTTTAAATACAGCACCAGCTCTTACATTAGCAGCCCTTGAGGCAGGAAAAAATGGTAATGACCCAGTTTTAGTTGTTGTACCTGCTGACCAGACGATAATTGATAAAAAATCCTTTAATCAAGCACTTGAATCAGCAATTAAAGTCGCATCAAATAACTCAATTGTTATCTTAGGAATTAAACCAAATGCACCTAATACTGGTTACGGCTATATAAAGGTGGAAAATAATATTGGTGATTTTGGGGAAGTTAATGTAGATAATTTTGTCGAAAAACCAAATTTAGAAAAAGCAAAAGAATATTTCAGGTCAGGAGATTATTTTTGGAATGGCGGTATTTTTGTTGTTAAAGCTAGTATTTGGTTAAAAGCAATTAATCAATTTAGACCGGATATATTTACAGCAACTTCAGCTGCTTGGAAAAAGAATAGTGCTGATGGAGTGTTTATTCGACCAGATATTGAGCTATATAAAGCCATTCCTGCTGATTCAATTGACTTTTCTGTTATGGAGAAATGCCCTCATTCAACCGAGTTTAAAATAAAAATGATTCCTCTTGATTGCGGCTGGAATGACTTAGGTTCATGGGAGGCATTTTTTCAAACCAATAAAGTTGATAAAAATGGAAATGTTCAATTTGGCGATTCATTGACTTGTGGAACTAAAGACTCATTAATATATTCAACAAAGAGGTTTGTGAGTACTCTTGGGGTTAAAAATTTAATTATCATTGAAACTGATGATGCTCTGTTAGTCGCCGATAGAAGCAAGAGTCAGGACGTAAAAAAAATTGTTGAGCAACTTAAGGGTAGTGATCGTTCTGAACATAGTGTCCATAGAAAAGTTCATAGACCATGGGGATGGTATGACAATATTGATTCTGGAGAAGGGTTTAAGGTAAAAAGAATTCAAGTTAATCCTGGCGCTAGCCTAAGTCTGCAAATGCATGAACATCGAGCTGAACATTGGGTAGTGGTCAGAGGAGTTGCTGAAGTTATAAACGGAGAAAAATCAATTAAATTATTAGAAAATGAGTCAACATATATTCCTAAGGGTCAATCTCATCGGCTAAGTAATCCAGGACCAGAGTTTTTAGAAATTATTGAGGTCCAATCTGGAAAATATTTAGAAGAGGATGATATTATCCGTATAGAAGATAATTATGGAAGAAATTAGGTTTAATTAAAATGACAAAAATTGCTTTAATAACTGGTATTACTGGACAAGACGGTTCATATTTAGCTGAATTTCTTCTTGATAAAGGTTATATAGTTCATGGTATTAAGAGAAGAGCTTCGCAGTTTAATACCAAGAGAATTGATCATCTTCATCAAGACTGGCATATTAATCATAGAAATCTGATTTTACATTTTGGCGATCTATCTGACTCAAGCTGTCTTATAAGAATAATTCAAGAAACTCAGCCTGATGAGATTTACAATCTTGCAGCACAGAGTCATGTTGGTGTCTCCTTTCAATTACCAGAATATACCGCTGATATAGATGCTATTGGTACCGTAAGGATTTTAGAAGCAATTAGAACATTAGGGCTAACAAATAAAACTAAGTTTTATCAGGCATCAACTTCTGAGTTATTTGGTAAGGTTCAGGAAACACCACAAAATGAAAACACACCCTTTTACCCAAGGAGCCCTTATGCAGTTGCAAAATTATATGCTTACTGGATAACTAAAAACTATAGAGAAGCATATGGTCTTTATGCATGCAATGGAATTTTATTTAACCATGAGTCAAAACGTCGCGGCGAAACCTTTGTAACCAGAAAAATAACTCGAGGCCTAGCAAATATTGCGCAAGGTATTCAGGACTGTCTTTATATGGGTAATATGGATTCACTGAGAGATTGGGGGCATGCAAAAGATTATGTTCGTATGCAGTGGTTAATGATGCAGCAAGATAAGCCGGATGATTTTGTAATTGCTACAGGTATTCAGGTTTCAGTGAGAGAATTTGTTATCCGAAGTGCTAAGGCTTTAGGTTTAACTCTAGAGTTTAGTGGTAAAGGCGAAAAAGAAGTTGGTGTTGTTGTTAGAAATGATGGAAGTGATACAGCCTCTATTAAAGTAGGAGATACAATCGTAAAAGTTGATTCTTTTTATTTTAGACCTACTGAAGTAGAAACTTTACTAGGCGACCCATCTAAAGCCAAAAAACTTTTAGGATGGGAGCCTGAGATTAACCTTGATGAGTTAATTGATGAGATGATTTTGAGTGACCTTGATGAGGCCAAACAAAATGTTCTGCTTAAAAATCACGGGTTTGGTGTTAACTTAGAGAAAGAAAAGTAAGATTTTATTATTACTTTATTATTAAAATTTTATAGTCAAAATTAATTAATTCTCAATAAATATCGTTCATTTATATACTTGAATAAGGAAGCAATGGAAAAAAATAACTCAACTTACGAAAAATACTTTTATGAGTCACTGAGGATTAGGTTAGTAGAGGAAAAAATTATCGAACTATATCCTTCAGATAAAATACAAAGTCCTGTCCATTTATCAATTGGGCAAGAGTCGGTCGCGGTAACTTTGTGTGATCATTTAAAAAAAAATGATTGGTTATTTATTAACTATCGCGGTCATGCATGCTACCTTGCAAAAGGAGGCCCTCTACCAGAATTATTTGCTGAATTGTATGGTAAGAAAACAGGCCTATCTAAAGGTAAGGCTGGCTCAATGCATTTAGCTGACCCAGCGAATGGAACGATGGGAGCTTCGGCAGTCGTCGGGTCTACGATTTCTCACGCGGTAGGAGCTGCATTAGCTTCTAAAATTAGAGGTGAGGATAGAATTTTTGTAAGTATTTTTGGTGATGGTGCTACTGAACAAGGCGTTTACCACGAGTCTCTTAATTTTGCTTCCCTACATAATTTACCTGTATTATTTGTGTGTGAAAATAACGAGCTAGCTGTTCATACGACTTTAGAGGAACGTCAATCTTATTCTGTTACTCCTCATGCAGAACAATATAATATTAAAACCTTCAAAGGAAAAGACAGCACAGACTTTATGGGCTTAGGTGCTATATTTTCTGAGGCTTTGGGTGAGGTAAGGGTTAACCGCCGCCCAGTATTGGTTGAGGTTTACACGTGTCGCTATAAAGAGCATGTAGGGCCCGGAGAAGATTATGATAATGGGTACCGATCGGAAGCTGATATAAATAAATGGAAGATAAAAGACCCATTAATCATTGATAAAATCTTAGTAGAAAAATTTACACCAAAAATTAAGGATGAAATTGATAAGGCAGTTGAGTTTGCTGAATCCTCACCTTACCCAAATATTGATGACCTTTTAAGTGATGTAGTTTAATTATGACTGATAAAAAAATGAAATATAGAGAGGCCCTTACTTTAGCAATGTCAGAAGCAATGGAAGATTCGAGAACTATGATTCTTGGACAGGGTATTACTGATTTTAAAGGGATGTGGGGAACAACTTTGGGACTTTCTCAAAAGCACCCAGGTAGAGTTATTGAAACACCATTGTCAGAAGATGCTGTGGCAGGTATCTGTATTGGACTATCTCTAAATGGAATGTACCCAATAAATACTCATATAAGAGCAGATTTTGGCTTACTGATTTTTAATCAATTAATTAACTTGGCTTCAAAATACCGATATATGTTTGGCGGTTTATTCGAGGTTCCTTTATTGTTTAGAATGGTTATAGGTAGAAGTTGGGGGCAAGGTGCGCAGCACTCTCAAAGCCTTCAATCTTTGCTTGGCCATATACCTGGCTTGGTTGTACTAATGCCTTCAAATCCGCAATCAGTTTTACAATGTTATAGGCATGCTGTAAAAAAACATCGTGGCCCTGTTGTTATTTTTGAGCATAGGTTAATGTATGAGTTAGAGTTTGAGCATAATCAAAAGATAGAATCTGCTAATCCTTTTGACAGCAGAATAGATCGTCCTGGAAAAGATGTCACAATAGTAGCCACCTCTATTATGGCTCTTGAAGCCTCCAGAGCCGCAGAGTATTTATCAAAAAAAGGTATTGAGGTCGAGGTTATTGATCTTCACTCAATATCAAACCCAAATCATGAATTAATTTTTAATAGCGTCAAAAAAACTGGTCGGTTATTGGTTGCAGACACGTCATGGATTCCTTATGGAGTCGCCGCTGAAATCTCAAGAATTATAGCGGGAAAAGATCCAAGTGTTTTAAAGAAACCAATTAAATCATTGGGTATGCAGCCAGCACCATGCCCTACCGCAAAGGCATTAGAAGATTTGTATTATCCTGATGTTAGAGACATTGTTTCTGACGTGGCAAGTCTTTTAGACAAAGATATTGAGTTACCACCGAAACAATCAATGACTGATTTTTATAAACACTTTAAAGGCCCTTTTTAAGCATGAATAGTACAAATAATATATCCATAGAATTACCAAAAAATATAGTTAACGAGTTATCTGGAAAAAAAGCTGTCGTAACAGGAGGGACCGGAATGATTGGTCGAGAGGTGGTTAGAATATTACTAGATCATGATTGTTCGGTTACGAGTGTTTCATTAGATGATTTACAGCCAGATTCAAGAGCCTCTTATGTTAAAGGTGATTTATCTGATTTAAGTTTTTGTCTAGATATCACTAATGGAGTTGATTATGTATTTCATGTGGCGGGGATTAAAGGGTCAGTAGTGGTAACGAAAGAAAAGCCTGCAAGTTTTTTTGTTCCATTACTCATGATGAATACAAATATGCTAGAAGCATCTAGACGAAACAATGCTTCAAAGGTACTTTATACAAGTTCTATAGGAGCATATTCACCTGCTGAAATTTTTAAAGAAAGCGATGATGATTTAAGTATACCGCCAATGGATATGTTTCCTGGATGGGCTAAAAGAATGGCAGAGATGCAAATTAATGCTTATCAAATTCAATACAAGATGGATAATTTTGCAATAGTAAGGCCTTCTAATATTTACGGGCCTGGCGATAATTTTGACGAACAAAACGCCATGGTTATTCCATCATTGATAGCAAGGGTTCACAGAGGAGATGACCCGGTTAAAATTTGGGGAGATGGTTCGTCAGAAAGAGATTTTTTGCATGCAACTGATGCGGCATTAGGTATTATTTTTGCATGTATTAATGGTACGGGTGGTAAGCCAATTAACCTTGGGTGTGGATATGGTATTTCAATTAAAAATTTAGTTGAAACGTTGCAGGAAGTTACCCCATTTAAAGCATTTTTTGATGTGGACAAACCTTCTGGCTTCCCAAGACGGATAATGGATATGACTTATGCATCCAAAACAACGGGTTTTGTTCCACAAATATCACTTAAGCAAGGCCTTTCTAATACCTGGGATTGGTATAAAGAAAATACTGACGAACACCTTAAAAAACAAAACTACTTCAAATAATCATATTTATGGATATTATATTACTTAAAGAAAAATCACTTAAAATAAGGCGCAGAGTTCTTAAGGTCGCATTATCTGCAGGTAAGGGCCATATTCCGCCATGTTACTCATGGGCTGATATTGCTACAGTTCTTTTCTATGGCAATATTCTAAAAATAAGTCCAAATAAACCAGACTGGAAGGATCGTGATCGTTTTGTTTTAAGTAAAGGGCACGCTGCCTTAACCCTATATTCAATTTTATCTGACTTAGAGTATTTTGCTGCTGATGAGCTTGATAAATTTGTAACTGGCGGTGCTTTGTTGCCTGGTCATCCAGACGCTGAAATTCCTGGAGTAGATGTCTGTACAGGCTCACTAGGTCATGGCCTAGGTGTTGCGTCGGGCATGGCTTTTACTTCAAAAAAAGATAATTTATCCTGGAACACATATGCTGTATTAGGCGATGGAGAGTGCCAAGAAGGATCGGTGTGGGAGGCAATAATGTTTGCCGGACACCATGAGCTTGGTAAATTAATAGCAATAGTTGATAGAAATAAGTTTGGCGCAACTGATGCTACAGAAAATACAGTTCGCCTAGATCCACTCGATGATAAGTTTAAAGCTTTTGGTTGGGATGTTGAAGAAGTGGACGGACATAATTTTGATTCTTTAACCTCAGTTTTAAGTAAAACAAAAACGAGAACACATAAAAATAAACCCCTTTGTATTATTGCAAATACAATAAAAGGTAAAGGTATAGATTTCATGGAAAATTCTCAATATTGGCACCATCAAATGCCAAAAGATGAGCAAATTGATATTGCTTGGGATCAACTAGGAGGGAAGTGGATTGATTGAATTGACATTAGATAAATTGACAACTCAAAAATTTGACCCTAGGGATACAACATTTGATGCTATAGCCGTCATCATGAAAAAAGATGCTAATGTATTTATTCTAACAAATGATTTTAATGCATTCGGATTGGATGAGATAAGAAAGTTTGCAAAAGATAGAGTGGTAAATGTTGGGCTTACCGAGCAAAACATGGTTGGCGTGGCCGCTGGAATGGCTTTGTCTGGTAAGACTGTTTTTGTGTTTGGTATCGCTGCCCATCTTGCCTTTAGAGGTCTGGAGCAGATTAAGTTAGACGTATGTGTTCAAAATTTACCTGTAATCTTTGTTGTGGTTGGGGCTGGTTTGGCATATGGCCCCGATGGCCCAACACATCAAGGAGTAGAAGATATTTCTGTCCTAAGATCGCTACCTAACATAAGTATTTATAACCCAGCTGATTATTATTCAATAGATTTTTCAATACGAAATGCTTATGAATCACAAACGCCAAGTTATGTAAGGTTGGATAAAGAAGTTCTTTCTCAGCTATATGACAATGATAATGATATCAAAAATGGCCTCATTATTCACCAGGAAACCAAAGTAAATAATCAGGGCATAATTTTTGCAACAGGCATTACTGTTTGGCTTGCTTTAAAGGCTCAAGAATTTTTAAAGGCACAGAATGTTGACTGTTTAGTTGTGGATATTTATAAGATTAAACCACTAAATACGAATCTTTTAAAAGAAATTTTATCTGACACACCGTGGGCAGTTGTAGTTGAGGAAGCAATTGATTGTGGATGTCTTGGGGAATTAATAGCTAAACATATTGATGGTGGCAGCACCAAGTTATCTTTAATGAATTTGGGGGATAAATTTTTACTTGGGTCTTCAAATCGAGAGTGGGTATGGAATAAGTATGGGTTAAACCCATCAGATATTGTAAAGAAAGTTTTAACTCTTAATTAAAATGTTAAATAAGGATTTAAAAAAAGTATGAGAGTTGTTGATTATATTATGCATTTCCTTGTTCAGAAAGGCTCTGACAGTATATTTTTATTGACTGGAAATGGAGCTATGTATATTAATGACGCAATTGCAAAATATGACCAGTTAACATATTACTGTGCAAGGCATGAAGCTGCAGCACCTATGATGGCGGAAAGTTACGCAAGATTAACTGGGAAGCTTGGAATTGTCTGTGTTACAAGTGGTCCAGGAGCTACAAATGCAGTTTCTGGTCTTGCTGAAGCTTGGGTTGATTCAGCTCCTATATTGGTATTATCGGGGCAATCCCCGACAGATCAAATACCTAAAGAAGATTCTATAAATAAAGTTAGAGGTTTTGGAACGGCTGGTTTTGATATTGTGCCTGTTGTCGAGCCGATGACTAAGTATGCGGTAACTATTAAAGATCCTAGTACTGTTAGGTATCACTTAGAAAAAGCTTATCATGCAGCAACAAGTGGGCGGCCAGGTCCTGTGTGGATTGACTTACCTATGGATGTTCAATATGCAGAGATAAATCCAGATAATTTGGAAAGTTTTGTGCCTGAGGTTGATGTATTAACAACCTCAGATGAAGTAAAAGATATTTTCTCTTTATTTAAGAAGTCAAAAAAACCTTTAATCTTAGGCGGGCATGGTTTAAGGCAAAGTAAGTCTCTTGATAAGTTTAATAAACTAATAAATCAACTCCAATTGCCTGTAGCCTTTTCAAGGCTAGGACAAGATATTTTGCCGTATTCTCATGATTTAAATTTAGGACAAGTAGGGAGAAGAGGCCAAAGATACTCTAAAGAATTACTATCTTCTGCAGACCTAGTATTGGTCCTCGGGTGCAGATTAGCAGCACCACTGGCAGGGGAAAACCTAGATCATTTTGATAAAAATTCAAAAATTATTATGATTGACATTGATCCTGCAGAACTTGAATTTCATCAAGAAAGATTAGATATGAAGGTCTGCGGCGATGTAAGTTTATTCATCGACAAATTCCTTGCAGATTTAAAAATAACCGAAATGCCAGATTGGTCATCATGGTTAAAATCTTGTCAGTTACTTAAAGAGCGAAATCCTATGCTTGTTGAGGATAAATTATTAAAATCAAAAGATCCTATAGATTTATATTATTTCATGTCTAGTTTAGATAAGAGCTCAGATGAGAGCAATGTACTTACTACCGATGCAGGTTCTAATTACTATGTTGGAGGTCAGGTTTATCACTTTGAAAAAAATCAAAGGGAAGTAACTTCAGCTGCTTATGCTGCAATGGGCTTATCGATTCCTTTAGCAATTGGCGCAGCTGTTGCTTGCCCCAAAAAACAAATCTTAGCGGTAACTGGAGATGGGTCATTGGAGCTTAATATTCAGGAACTTAAGACTATTAGTTACTATGGGTTTAATATAAAATTATTTGTAATAAATAACGGTGGTTATGTATCAATGCGAAAGTGGCAAGATAAGTTTTTTGATGGAAGAAGGATTGGTTCAGATGATGAAACAGGCGCAGAAATGCTTAATCTTGAGCTAGTGGCAAAAACATTTGAAATCCCATACAAATGCATACAAAAATCTAATGAAGTTAATGGGTCACTAAAAGAGGTAATGGCTAGTTCAGGCCCAGTTTTTGTTGAAGTAGTCTGTGATTCAATGCAGGAAATCATTCAACCCTATCTTGAAACAGAGTTATCAAGTTAATATTTTTTTTAAATATGAATACATCTGAATTAATAAATATTTCAAATAAGATCAAGTTAGAGGTCCTGGAATTAGCCGTTCTTAAAGGAAAAGGGCATTTAGGGGGTACTTACTCTTGTTTAGATTTATTAGTCGCACTTTATTACGGAGATGTATTAAATATTAACGCGAACAACTTTGAAGGAAATGAAAGGGATAGATTTATTCTAAGTAAAGGCCATGCTTGTTTAGCTTTATATGTGATTCTAGAAGATTTAGGAATTATCACTAAAGATGCACTTAATAGTTACGGAGAGAATGGTGGGTTAGGTGCGCAACTAGATATATCCGTTCCTGGGGTTGACTGGAATACAGGCTCACTTGGTCATGCGTTAGGAGTTGTAAGTGGCATAGCTATGGCATCTAAAATGAATAATAAAAGTTTTCATGCTTACACAATCTTGGGTGACGCAGAGATGGCTGAGGGTTCTGTTTGGGAAGCTATTGCTTTTGCGGGGGATCATTGCATATCGAATGTAATAGGAATTATTGATAGAAATAGACTTTCTGTAACAGAAGTTCTTGAAGATGATGGTATTTTTAGAAATTATGCAGCAATAGTAGAGTCTCTTGGCTGGGTTGCTCTTGAGGTAAACGGACATGACTTTGAAGAAATATTAGAAGCATTGGATAAAGCAAAAAATAATAAAAAACCAACAATGATCCTTGCAAATACAGTAAAGGGGAAGGGAGTGTCATTCATGGAAAATTCATTAAAATGGCATCATTCAATCCCATCGAGTAAAGAGCTAGAAATAGCAAGAATAGAGCTTAGCGAAAAAATTAAAAATGGATAAATATGATAGATATTAGAGACGCATTTTTTGATGAAATTTATGAAATAGCATCTAAAGATAAAAATATTGTCCTCATAACAAATGATATGGATATTTATAGCCTACGGCAATTTAAGGAAAAATATCCTGATAGGTTTATAAATATTGGTGTTGCAGAGCAGAATATGGTTAATGTTGCTGCCGGTTTGGCTTCTTGCGGGAAAAAAGTTATTATTTATGGGATATCTTCCTTCCTAGTTTACCGTTGCTTTGAACAAATAAAGTTTAATATTTGCAGCATGAATCTCCCGGTAATTTTTGCTGGTGTAGGGTCAGGATTAGCTTTTTCCTTTGACGGGCCTACACATCATGGGACTCATGATATAGATGTACTAGCATCTCTCCCAGAGATGGAGATATTGAATCCTGGGGAAACCTTCTCTGCAAAATTTTGCGCGAAGTTAGCAGTCGAGTCAGAAAAACCAACTTTTGTTAGATTGGATAAGGGCCCGTTCCCTGAGCTTAGTAGTGAAAAAAATATAATAGATAATTGTTTTAGTATCCTAAAGCCAGTGAAAAAAGTTAATATAATATCTACTGGATCAATGACATCAAGGGCAATGAAAGTGTCAGAAGTTTTAGAAAATAAAGGAAATGAAGTTGGGGTTGTAGATCTTTTTAGGATCAAGACTATTTCAAATCAATTAATAAATATGATTATAAAAAAATCAGAGACAATTTTTGTTATAGAAGAAAATTCTGAAAGCTCAGGTATAGGTTCAATTATTAGCAATTTGATAACTAAAAATGGCTTATCTGTTAGATTGAAAATTTTAGGGTTAGAGAATAAGCAGTTACTTGAATACGGTGAAAGAGAATGGCTGTTAAATAAAGCTAAGTTAGATGCTGATTCAATCGCAACAAAAATTATGGAAGAAAATTTTATTTAGATGAGTCAACTTATAATAATTACGAGGGTAGCTAATGGATTTTAAGCTTAAAGGAAAAAAAGCTCTGGTGACAGGCGGGTCACATGGCATAGGCCTTTCAATATCGAAACTTCTTATTGAGGAAGGATGCTCTGTAGCAATCTGTTCAAGGACGCAAACACGTATTAACGAAGCTTTAGGGGAGCTAAAGAGCCCTAATGTTGAAAGCTTTGGAATGTTATGCGACGTTGCCAAAAAAGAAGATATCGAGAGAGTAGTTAGTGATGTCAATGATAAGTGGGGCGGTGTTGACATACTAATAAATAATGCGGGCGGCGGAGGTCGATGGGGCAGCGAGGACGTATTAAAAACTGGCGAGGAAGTTTGGGAAGAAGTTTATGCCAAAAATACAACAGCAGCTATTAGATTTTCAAAAGCTTTTATCCCAAAAATGCAAGAAAAAAAATGGGGAAGAGTTGTAACTATAACCTCAATTTTAGGAATACAGGGAGGGGGTAGGCCTTGGTTTAATATTGCAAAGACAGCTCAGACTGCTCTGATGAAAAATTTTGCTCTTAATAAAGATTTTATTAGAAAAGGAATTACATTTAATAGCGTTGCACCTGGTGGAATATTTATTCCCGATACTGGTTGGGAGGAAGAAATGAAAAATAATCCCGTCGCATTTGAAAAAAAGATGGATGAAGAATTTCGATTAGGCCGCTTAGGAACAGCAGATGAAGTTGCAAGTGTTGTAACCTTTTTGTGTTCAGAGGCTGCGAGTTTAGTCAATGGCGCCTCAATTCTTGTAGATGGCGGTGAAACAGTTGTTTTCTAAAAATAAAATATTTTCAAAGGAATTATAATGAGTACAGTTGGAGTAAAAGAGTTTTCTCAGCATTTTGGTTGCGATGAAACAGAAATTGCAGACAAAACAAAAGAAGTAATACAAAAATATGATTTTTCTTATAAAAAATGTACTCAAGAAGAAACAGGTAAAATCATTCATGAAGTTCAAGATAAAATCAAGAATGACATACAAGAAATTGGATCGCCTATAAGAACAGATATTTGGACTAAAGGCTGGGGAGAAAACCTTACAGCATTTAATGAAAATAATAGTGAGGACGCTTTTACCCCTAAGTTCATAAGGCCTAGTGAGGTTATGAGGCTAAATGGAGATTTTATTAAACCAAATGACTTTAATTTTGAAAGAAATTTCAGTTATGTTATGCGAAGTTATGTCTGTGAAAATTATTTAATCCCATATAAAAATATACATGAATTTGGCTGTGGCTCAGGATTTCACCTAATTCCAATCACAAGAAGATTCCCAGATAAAAATATTTATGGATCTGATTTTGTTCAAACTGCAGTTGATCTAATTAACAATGTAGCAAAGCATTATGATTACAATTTATCGGCTAGTCTCTTCAATTTTATTGAGCCGGATTTTGATTATAATATTCCTGAATCATCAGTTGTCTGTACTTTTGGAGCAATCGAACAGATAGCCAGTAAGTATAATAAATTTTTAGATTTTCTGTTGGAAAAAAAACCAGAATTGTGTATTCATATTGAACCTGCAGTTGAAATGTATGATGAGAAAAACCTTGTAGATAGTTTAGCAATAAAATTTCATCGGAAAAGAGGTTACAGTGAGGGCTTGATATCCAAATTAGAAGATATGGATAAGTCCGGAAAAATTAAATTATTAAAGGTCAAAAGACTAAATTTTGGGGGCTTAATGTTTGAAGGCTTTACATTAATAGTCTGGAAGTCATTATAAAAATATTCTATCTTTTCAAAAAAAAAATTATTAATTTAAATGATTTCAAATAGATCAAAAAAAATTAAACCACAACCTATGTTCGAGGTTTTGCAAAAAGCAAGAAATCTTGAAAATACGGGTAAAGATATTATTCATCTTGAAATTGGTGACTCAAGTTCATTTGAAAATACTCAGCTACATAATTTAGTAAAAAAGAATTTAGCAGCAGAGGGCTCCCTTCAGTACAGTCCGTCAAGAGGAGAACCTAGACTTAAAGAGGCATTTATTTATCATTACTCACTTCTATGTAATCATGAATTTTTTACTGAAGAAGTTGTCGTAACTCCAGCAAATGCAGCTATTTCACAATTATTTACTATTTTGGCAAATGAAAATGACTCTGTTCTTTTACCAGACCCAGGGTTCCCAACCTATTCATTATCTGCAGAATCGAGTATTTTAGAGCCTATTTATTACTCCTTATTAGAAAAAAATAATTTTCTATTTTCTTCTAATGAAATAATATCTATTATTAAAAAAAACCCTCGGATTAAGATTGTTGTTATAAATAATCCCTCAAATCCGTTAGGAGTTCATCAGCAGACTAATGATATAAATGAGGTGGTTGAATTTTGTGCTCAAAATAAAGTATCCGTAATTTTGGATGATACATACCGCAATTTGATATATGACGATAATGTAAAAAGAAATGTTAAGCATCGTTCAAATCTATTTTACATATATTCGTTATCAAAGGATACCGCAGCTCCTGCCTTAAGAATTGGTTGTGTTATTGGTGATAGGCATGTAATTGAAAAAATAGCCGATCATAACTCTTTGCTTTATTCTTGTTTACCAAAGTTCATTCAATTGGCAGCCGCCGATTATTTGTTTGAAGATCATCGTGCATTTAGAATTTCCCTCAGGGATGCAATGGTAGTAAGAATAAATAAAATTTGTGAAATTTTTAAAGAATCACCACAAATAACTTACGTAAGACCTAATGCTGCAATTTATTTCTTCTTAAATATTTCTAAATCTAAATTAGATGGAGATAGTTTTGCTAATCAATTGTTAAGTAAATATGGTGTTTGCGTATGCCCGGGCTCTGGGTTTGGGCCTTCAGGTAAAGATTTCGTGCGAATATGTATTAGTGTTGATGAAAAAACCGTCTACGAGGGCTGTAAAAGAATTGTGAGATTCTTCAATGGCTTAATTTAAATAATTTTTAAGACAAATAGATAATGAAAAATAAAAAAAGAGCTTTTATTACTGGGATTTCAGGAATGGTGGGCTCTCATCTTGCTGAATTTTTATTCAAAAATACTGATTGGGATATTATTGGTATGATTAGGTGGAGAAGCCCATTGGATAACCTTTCAGGTTTAATTGAACATATAAACAATAAAAATAGGATTTCTCTAGTTTATGCAGATTTAAGAGATCACATCTCAGTTGATAAAGCTGTATTTGATGCTAATCCAGATTATGTCTTTCATCTAGCAGCACAAAGTTATCCGCAAACAAGTTTTACAGCTCCACTAGATACTTTGGATACAAATATTCAAGGAACAACTCGCCTTCTGGAAGCTCTTAAAAATCACACACCTGAAGCCATTATTCATATTTGCGCCTCTTCTGAAGTTTATGGAAGGGTCCCTAAAGATAAAATTCCAATTGATGAAGACTGTAGTTTTCATCCCGCGTCTCCATATGCGATTTCAAAGGTTGGTACAGATTTGGTCGGTAGGTTTTATGCCGAAGCCTACAATATGAAAGTTATGACAACCAGAATGTTTACCCACACTGGGCCAAGAAGGGGTGATGTTTTTGCAGAATCTTCTTTTGCTAAGCAAATTGCGATGATTGAGGCTGGGATAATTCCACCTGTAATTAAGGTGGGGAATCTTGATAGCCTCAGAACAATTGCTGATGTAAGAGATGCGGTTAAAGCATATTATATGCTTGTAACAATTAATCCAGTAGCTGGTGAAGCCTATAATATAGGTGGAGCACATTCTTGCAAGATAAAGGATATCTTGGATCATCTCCTCTCCCTTTCTGAGGTTAGTAATATTAAAGTCGAGATTGATAAGGATCGACTAAGACCAATTGATGCTGACCTTCAGGTTCCTGATACCCAAAAATTTATAAAGCATACTGGTTGGAATCCCGAAATAACCTTCGAGAAAACAATGCTTGATTTGCTTAATTACTGGAGGTCAGAAATTAAGAGAAATAGCCAAAAGTTCTTGACCCGTTAGTACTTTATGGATTATAAAAAAATCTTTAAGACACCATTTTTTGAGATTGAAGAATCAACTGAAGATTTTGATAATAACTCACCTCATTACAGAATTAACAGTAGAGATTCTGTAATATGCTGCTTGATTAACTGTAGTGAAAAAATAGTTTTAGTAAGTCAACTTAGGCCTAATTTAGGTTATGAGACTCTAGAATTTCCAGCTGGAGGTATTGATAAGAACGAGTCGCCAATTCAAGCCGTCTCAAGAGAGGTCAGAGAAGAAACAGGTATGACTTGTGACTTTAAGGAGCTAGGATCTTACAGACTTATGATGAATAGAACAGTTAATAAAGAATATCTTTTTGTTGGCTTGGTTACAGGAATAGAAAAAGAAAACCTTGAGGTTTCAATTAAGGTTAAAGAGTTTGATAGAAGTAACTTTTTATCTTTAGTAAAAGATAATAAATTTGAGCAATTAGCGGCTTTAGGGATTATTCAATTAATTAATTTAAGATTTAATATTAATTTTTTAAAGGATAAAAGTGTTGTAAATAAAATATGGGAAAATTATGAACGTTGAAAAGACAGGGTTAGATGGGGTACTTTTAATTACACCGCCAACAATTTTTAAAGATTTTCGGGGTGAGTATGTTGAAACCTATAACAGAGAAATATACCTGGACAACGGTATTGATACCAACTTCATTCAAGATGACATTTCCGTATCTAAGAAAAATGTTTTACGGGGAATACATGGGGATCAATCAACAACAAAATTGATTTCTTGCCTGTTTGGATCATTTTTTTTAGTGGTCGTAAATAATGACCCAGCTTCAAAGCAATACAAGAAATCAATATCTTTTATGTTATCTGAAAGCAATCGATTGCAAGTTTTAGTACCTGAAAAATTTGGAAACGGTCATCTTGTATTAAGTGAGCAAGCAATATTTCATTATAAGCAAAATACTCAATACAACAGAGCAGGTCAATTTACTATTATATGGAATGATCCAGAGTACAATTTTGGTTGGCCTATTAGTGACCCAATTTTATCAGTTAGAGATTCAGGAGGTGACTCTTAATGACTAGTTTCTATAAAAATAAAAATATTTTGGTCACAGGGGCAGCAGGATTTGTTGGCACAAACCTAGTTAAAAGATTAGTTGATCTAGGGGCTAATGTTACCGGAACAATTTTTAATAAAAAACCACAGGATCCCATTGAATCTGTTAAGTATATAAAAGTGGATTTAACAAATAAAGTAGATTGTGCCAAGGTTTGTATTGGTATTGATTTTGTTTTTATGTGTGCAGCTAATAGCTCTGGTGCTTCGGTGATGGAAAAAGCTCCGCTAACTCACTTAACACCAAATGTTGTAATGAATGCACTTATGCTTGAAGCTGCATATTCTGAAGGAGTTCAAAAGTTTGCATTTATAAGCAGCAATACCGTTTACCCATTAACAAATAACGCTGTTGCGGAAGCCGATGCTAATTATGATTTTTACGAAAAATATCATATTGTTGGGTGGATGAAAATGTTTTCCGAAGAAATGTGCAAAATGTACTCAAAACATATCAAAGCTCCAATGAAGACCCTGGTTGTAAGGCCGGGAAACTTGTATGGGCCTTTCGACAAATATAATAAAAATGAATCGAAGGTTATTGCTGCTTTAGTAAGAAGATTCATCGAGAAACAAAATCCGCTAGAGGTCTGGGGGGACGGGAACGATATCAAAGATTTCATTTTTATTGATGACTTTATTGATGGACTAATCAGCACATTCAAGAATGAAAAAATTGAAGGACCAATAAATATTGCATCGGGTGAGCCAACAACTATCAAAGATATTATAAATGCATTAATTTTGATTTCAGAATCATCTGAGTTAAATGTTCAGTATGACTCCTCAAAGCCAACTATGATTCCTGTAAGACTAATATCAACTGAGTTAGTAAAAAAAGAGATAAATTTTTCTCCAAAATATAGTATTTATGAAGGATTAGATAAAACATACAATTGGTATCAGCAGTACTATAAAAAATTTACCCCGGAAGATTTAATATGATCATATCAAGAACGCCGTTTAGAGTCTCTTTTTTTGGTGGAGGCACAGATTACCCTGAATGGTATAGAGAAAATGGTGGGGCAGTTTTAAGTACTTCAATAAATAAATACAGTTATATCACTGCTAGATATCTCCCACCATTTTTTGATTATAAGTATCGAATCCGTTATTACAAAAGAGAGGAGACGAATTCAATTGAAGAAATTCAGCATCCATCAGTCAAACAGTCCTTAAAATTTCTAAAATTTACAGACAACCTAGACCTTGTTCACCATGCTGATTTACCAGCTAGAGCTGGATTGGGATCTAGCTCAACATTCACTGTTGGGCTGCTTCACGCACTATATGCATTGCAGAGTAAAATGGTAAGTAAAAGACAGCTAGCGATGAATGCTATTGATATTGAACAAAACTTAATTAAAGAATCTGTTGGATCACAAGATCAAATTGCACCTGCATTTGGCGGATTCAATAAAATTGAATTTGGGGGTATAAATGAGTTCACTGTTAAGCCAATTTCAGTAAAACCTCAAAGAACTAAATTACTCGAAAGTAGTTTGATGCTATTTTTCACTCGTTTTTCTAGAACAGCATCAAATATTGCTGCTGAACAAATTAAATCAATACATAAGAGAAAAGTGGAGTTAACAGAAATGCATGAATCAGTTAACCAAGCAATTGAGATCATGACAAGCAATCAATCTATGGATGATTTTGGTCGTCTATTGGGGGTTCAGTGGGAAAATAAAAAGAAAATGACTGCTTTGGTCACTAATGCAGATATTGATGAAATTTACTCGAAAGGTATAAAAGCTGGAGCAATTGGAGGTAAATTGCTAGGTGCTGGTGGCGGTGGTTTTATGCTATTCTACGTACCTAAAGATAAGCAAGAAAAAGTGAAGAAAGAGTTAAAAGGTTTGTTATACGTCCCTTTTTCATTTGATTACACTGGTAGTCAAATAATTTATTACTCTGATACAAAGTATTCAGATAAATAACAATTATGAATATTTTAAAAGTAGATATAGATGTCGTTATTCTTTGTGGGGGGCTTGGTAAAAGACTCAAGACTTTATTTCCAAATACTCCTAAAGCTTTAGCAGGCATTAATGACGTCCCTTTTTTAGATAAATTAATGACAATAATTAACAAACAGGGCTTTGAGCAATTTATTTTATGTGTGGGGCATTTAAAGCAACAGATTATTGACCGTTACTCAAATTCAACTAATTTTGATGTTAGCTACTCACTAGAAACTGAGCAATTAGGAACTGGTGGTGCAATTAAAAATGCTTTACCTTTAATAAAAAATAAATTTTTTATTGCTATGAATGGAGATAGTTTTTGTAATGTAAGTTTAAAGAGTTTAATAGAGTTTCATCAGAAAAATAATGCTGATATATCTGTTGTTATCTCGCCAGCTGACATAGAAAGAGATGATGTTGGTCAAATTAACATTAATAAAATGAATAGAATTACTTCCTTTGAGGAGAAAGCTAATAATTTAGATCTAAGGCATGTAAATTCAGGAATATATGTTATAAATAAAAGTGTGTTAGCAGAATTTTCAGGAAATATTTTTTCACTAGAGAGGGATTTTTTCCCTTTTTTAATTCAGGCAAAAAAAATCTACGGTTTTAAAACGAATAATCCAGTTTATGATATCGGAACTCCTGATAGGTACAAAAAATTTATTAAAAACGAGGTGTTGAATGACTTCTAAAATTTATGTTGCTGGAGCTGGAGGTATGCTAGGTGAAGCAATACATAAAATATTTAAAGATTCCTATATTTTAAAGTGTTCTGATATCGACAAAAACGAGACTTGGATTGATTATTTAGATTTTAGGGAATTCGACTTATATAAAAAAGATGTAGAAATTTTTAATCCTGATTATTTATTTCACATCGGGGCATACACCGACCTTGAATACTGCGAACTTCACGAAGACGACACATACATGACAAATTCAATTTCTGTTGAAAATGCAGTTAATTTATCCAATTCGTTAAATATACCTCTAATATACATTAGTACAGCAGGAATTTTCGATGGATCAAAAGATCATTATGATGATTGGGATACACCTAATCCAATATGTACATATGCTCGAAGTAAGCATATAGGTGAAGTGCATGTTCAAAATTACTCGAAGACTCATTTAATTTTACGTGCTGGTTGGATGATGGGTGGAGGGCCAAAAAAAGATAAAAAATTTATTCAAAAAATAATGCAACAAATTAAAGATGGCGCTACTGATTTATTTATTGTCAACGATAAAATGGGAACACCAACCTACACTCATGACTTTGCTAATAATATGAAAATTCTAATAGAGAATGAAGAGTGGGGAACCTACAATCTGGTGTGTGATGGCTTAACTGATAGACTATCAGTTGCCAAACACCTAATTAAACTCTTAAATTTAGAGTCTAAGGTTAAAGTTAATGTTGTTAATTCTGATTATTGGAAAAAACAGTATTTTGCTCCTAGACCCAAGTGTGAGAGATTAATTAATAAAAAACTTAACCTTAAGGGTATGAATAAGATGAGAGGTTGGCAAGAATGTCTTGATGAGTACATTAAAAATTATTATTCAGACTACCTCCCCAGACCATGAAATCTTCTTTAATATCTGTTGTTATACCGGCATACAACCTTATCGATTATACCGAGAAGGCTATTAAGTCAGTTATAGAACAGACTCACAGACCTATTGAAATAATTTTATCAGATGATTGTTCGCCGCAATCACTTAAGCCAATTACGGATCGACTCGTTTTAGATAGTGAAATATCATTCAAATATTTTCGACAACCAAAAAATTTAAATTACTACTGGAATTTAAAATTTTGCCTAACTAAAGCAACTGGAGAATATATTATTACATTAGACCATGATGACTGGTTTGTAGACACTGATTTTTTTTCCAATGCGCTAAATCAATTTAGACTTAACAAAAATTGTGCGGTGGCAATTGGCAATACTTTTTTTGAGAATACTTTCGGTACTCATTTAAAATTTAATTTCGATAATTGGAATTATATAGATGGAAGACATTTTCTGAAATATAATTTATTCAAGATGATGCCATGTACCAGTGCAATAATTTATAATCACGCGTACCTTAAAAAACTTAACTACCTTGGTTATTTTGTTGACAAAAGTGAGGTTAAAGGAATTAGCTACATTCCAGATGAGGGTTATACCCTTTTGTGTTTGTTGCTAGCACACTATGATATTACATTAACTGGGCGAGCCGTTAATGTTCGAGGATTGCCAGAAAACTCACTCTCACAGTCTAAGTTATGGTCTGATGCTGGTAATAAAATGTTATTTTTTGCACATAACCAAATAGCTAAATACTACAAGTCTATTGGATTCACAGATGGTTATTACACTATGGCTTTGATTATGGTCTACAGATTTCCAATAATTGGCTTAAATTACCAATTATTAAGTTATTTTAAATTTGAACCGGGTTTTGTTTGTATCATTTTATTATCAAATTTAATATTCATAATAAAAAAAATATTATCTTCCCCGGCATTACTTTTGTCTTTCCTTAAAATTCAAGCAATCAAGATCGTAAGGTTTATTGCTAGATGAGAGCAATTAGAATATTTTTATACAAGAAATTTGAAGCCATTAATCGTTATTTGTGGAAAGAAAAATATTATAGATTTGGGATTTATTTTTCATCGATTGTTAAGGCAATTATGTTTAGGGAATTTTTTCCAAAATCACTAAACTATTCAAATTTAGATGAATTGGTTGCCAAGATTGATAAATCATCTATTCCAATAAACAAAAATATAAACAAAGATACCTCAAAAAATACCAATAAAATAAAAAAACTTTTTATCATTAAGGGTTGCTATCCAGATTTTTTTGTTAATGCGTTAATTTCTGGGCAGCAATTAGAATGTGAAATTTTTGATTTTACTAAAATGAATTCTTTAGAAAATACAGACTTTGGAAGCGATATATTAGAATTTGAAACTAAAAGCCTTTTGAAGAAAATATCTAGCTTTGACCCCGATGTTATATTACTTGGTACCAATATTAAGCCATTGAGCCACGCTTTTAGTACGAATACTATTTCTAAAATTCGTAGTATTTATAAGAAAAAAATCATTGGCTATTCCGGTGATATATATACTCAGGAAAACTATACTATAGCCAAAAATTGGTGCACATGTCTTGATTACGTACTTCATGGTGAGAAAAGGCTGGCTAAAAATTTTCCTCTCATATCAAATCTAAAATTTATACCTTTTGACATTGACCCAAAAACTTTTTTCCCCGAGAAGAAAAAAAATGACTTTTTTTTCTCGGGTCTTGGTAATAACCCAAGATTTCCTTTCATATTTACCGTGAAATTATTTTCTAATATACTTGGCCTTAAAGCTAATATTTTTATACATAGAAAAAGTACTAATCCTTCTTTGTCTTATGATAAATATACTAAATTAATTCGTACCTCAAGGGTAACAGCAAATTTTTCACGTCGCAGCCGACATATTATTGATGTGCTTGGTGGGAATCGAATTGAAGCGCTTGCATCAAAAACTCTTTTGTTAGCTGAAGGAATTGCTTTAAAGGAATATTTGACCCCTTACGCCCACTTCATTCCCTTTAGTACTGTTAGAGAATTTATTATTGCACTTAAGTTTATTAAAAATTACCCTGATCGTGTTAACAAAATAGTTGAATCGGGCTATGCAATTTATAAAACCGAATGGTCAAGTGTTTCAACGTTGGATAAATTCGAATCAATAATGCAATCTAATGACCTTTTCAGTAAAAAGGGTCAAAGCAAATGATTTACTTTGATACTTACAAAAATTTTAATAAAATTCTTAATAAACTAGAACGCCGAAACTTTAAGATTAATATATTTTATGCCTTTTTTGGTATGCTTCTAGAAATGCTCGGTATCGCATTAATATTACCTGCTATTAAATACTGGCAAACTTCCACAGAGTCATCTTCTGGTAGTGAGAATTCATATGATTTATTGGTTACTCTTGGACTTATTTTCGCATTAATTTTAATAGTTAAAGCAATTGCTCTGTCCTTTTTTTCTCACCAACGATTAAAGTTTATTTTCGGTACCTTGCATAGCCTTCAGGGGTCATTACTTCGTCATTATATTAACCAACCATTTGCAATTAATCTATCTCGTAACTCAACCTCGCCCATTCAAAAAATTATCAGGGAAGCTCATGAGGTCGTTATAAATGGTATTCAGGTATGGATTCTTCTAACCGTCGAGATTTTAGCTTTTATTGGACTTTCTTCAGCACTTCTATACATTGATCCATTTTCCTCTTCGCTTATACTCGCAGTTTTTTTAACATTCGGACTTGTTGCTTACTCGATATCACGTTATAAGTTTGAATCTTTAGGAAGTGTTAGACCGGTTTTAGAGGAGACCAGGCTAAATTTACTAAGGAATATTTTTGACGGTATTAGGACAATTAAGATATATGGCAGAGAAAACTATTTTTATAATATTTTCACTGCTGTTGATTTTAAAATTAATGATTTGTGCTCAATAGTTTCATTCCGCTTTTCTTTACCCAGGTTCTGGATCGAGTTACTTGCATTTATGGCTTTTTCGATTATTATTTTAGTTAACTATTCAGTTAATCAGTCATTTGAAAGCATACTACCTATCTTGTCTGTATTTACCTTAGCAGCATTACGAATAATTCCATCTGTTAATAGAATTTTAGACGGATTTCAACAGTTGAAGTTCGCTAATCCAGCTATCGCTTTGATGGCAAGTAATTATAAATTAGATTTATCTATCCCTATAGAATCCACTAAAAAATTAAAATTTAATAGAAAAATTCAATTTGATGGTGTCTCGTTTTGTTATTCAACTCGTAAAAAAGATGTATTTACAAATTTATCTTTTACCGTTAATCGAGGAGAATGTTTGGGGATTATCGGCCCCAGTGGCGTTGGTAAAAGTACATTTATCGATCTGATTATGGGCCTATTAGTCCCCCAAAAGGGAAAAATAACTATAGACAACTCACCAATTGATAATAAATTAAATATTAGGAAATGGCAAAAGCAGATTGGATATGTCCCTCAGGAAATTTTTATATTAAATAATACCTTAAGACATAATATTGTTTTTGCTATCGATGATGAGGATATTAATGAAAAAAAATTATTGGATGTTATTTCTGTGGTTCAACTTGACGATTTAATTCAATCACTGCCTGATGGTCTTGAAACAATACTGGGGGATAATGGTAATCAACTTTCTGGCGGACAAAGACAACGCATTGGTATTGCAAGGTCTCTGTACCATAATCCAGAGTTATTAATTTTTGATGAGGCAACCTCGGCACTTGATAAGAAAAGTGAAATGAGTATTCTTAAAAATATAGAGCAACTTAAAAAAACAAAAACCATTATTATGGTTGCTCACAACAAATCAAGTCTATTCAGTTGTGATAAGATTATTATGCTTGATTCTAGTGGTATTATCGAGGTTAAATAACTTCCGCGTTAGTTAGCTCTTGGTTAGCATGGTTAATCCTGTTTTTAACTTGAAGATAATTATGTGCAACCACGTCATTAATTAAAATATGTAAATAGAGTGCAGTTATAATGAAAAAATTAATAATTCCCCTTGTCCACAAATATAAAATAAGTAAAGCATGGATGCAACCAAATGGTTCAAAGGCGAATAGTCAGACTAATTCACAAAAACCATTAGTCAGCGTCATAACAATTGTTCGCAATGCAGAAGAGACTATTGAGAAAACTTTGTTATCTGTTGGTAACCAGTCTTATAAAAATTTTGAATATATTGTAGTTGACGGTCTTTCAACAGATGGAACTACTGTTTTACTTAACAAACATAATAAATTAATTTCAAAATGGGTTTCTGAAAAAGATGATGGATCTGGTGATGCAGCAAATAAAGGTATTTGTATAGCAAAAGGAGAAATTATATTTTTTCTAAGTGCCGATGATTGGATCAAAAAAGATACTTTAGCAGCTATTATTGACGGCTTTAATAAAAATAAAAACTGTTCTTTTGTATATGGTGATATGACTATGGTCGCTGGTAATAATTCGTTATTATGTGTTGGGGATTATGATTACAAAAAAAATATTAAAAAAGGTAATCCATCCTTTAACTACCCATCTGTTGCCTGGAGGAAAGATCTTTATGATAAAGTTGGTTTGTATACTCAATCATTTCCCTGGAATAATGATTATGAATTTCTTGTTAGGGTCTACGCTAACAATTTTAATGGAAGGTACATACCAAAATTCAATGTCTATAGATTACCGGGTGGACAGGGAGAAACAAATATGATGGAATCATTCACTGATATTTTAACCATTAATTATATTTATAAGTTACCTCTTTTTAAGACACTAATAAGATCTTTTATAAGTTTATGTACAATGTATTTAAAGCAAACTCTTTCTAGAGGAAAAAAAATATTATTTTCAATTAATCTAGGAAGGTAACTAGAATTATTATATGGAAAAACTATTTATAAATATATTAAAAATTATTACATCAATTGATCTGGATCCTACTAAAGCACTGGCAGTAGCTTATTCTAGTTCAAGGTATGAATTCATAACTCATTATACAAACCTTACGCTCTGTCAGTCCATTCAAGCAGGTTTTATGGCCGGAGCTAAGTACAACCCATTTCTAAAAACAACTGAAAATATTACTGTATTGAGGTCCAAATAAATTTAAAGTATGGAAGCTTCACAACAATATAATCAAGTAATTAACCATGTAGGTTACAACTACACTTTCGAAAAATTTTTTCTTCAAAAGAAAGCTTGATCAATCCCCAATGAAGATAAAGATATCCTTAAATCTATTATTTATTTATTTCATATTTATATTTCTCTTAACGGCATTGTTTAGCTCTATGGGTTTTGGGTCAACTTCATATGGATTACTCATAGCATCTGTGTTAATTATAAATACTGGGCTACATATACCTGGTTATTCCTACAATCATCCGCGCCTAAATAACAGCATAGCTATTGCATTTATGATCGCTATCTTTATTTTAATCCATGGGTTAATTGCAAGCTTAACTGGCGGTCTCGAATTCTCATTTTCTAGGCTTATAATTTCATTATTTATTCTTTTAGTTCTATTTATTGCAGCATTCTTTTTCTCTGATTTAGTAAAAAGAATAGATACTAAAAGATTTGAATCAGTTATGTGGTCAGTAACTGCGTTGATGATTATATTGGCTGTGGCACAAATTGTAAAACCTTGGTTAGCTTTTCATGAATTTTCATCTATTCATTATTTTATTGCAGTTTATTCAGAACCCTCTCATTATATTATTGCTTTTCTACCAATTTATTTGTACAGATTTGTCATTGGGACTTTTATATCACGTATTTTAATTTTTGGAGTCGGCACTTACTTTTATTTTGCGCTAGAAAGTATGACTTTTTTAATTTTCCTATTTGGTCTTTTCTGTTTATACATTATATCAAAACCAAAATTATTTAGATTGAGCTTATTGATTTTACTTTTAGTTATAATTACCCTAATAACATTATGGGCAGGTGATTTAGATGGCCTTGATTTTATTCAAATGAACAATTTTTTAAATAAAGTAGCTATGATATTAAATCTTCTTGTGACCGATAGCTTGCCTAGTGGAAATCTTCCTTACATTTCGCTTAGTAGCCTCTCCTTTTTTGCAGATTGGCATCAGGCAATTATTAATCTCATCAACACTTCTGGGATAGGCGTTGGTTTTCAGCAAAATGGATTAGTTGGGGATCGAAGTTATATTAAAGATATAATATTTAACCATTCTGGGGCTTTTGCTTGGACTATTAAACTCGAAACATTTTCAGTAATGCCAAAATTAATTTCTGAATTTGGTATTTTTGCATTTATATTTTTAATATTTTATTTAAATTATTTTTGGGCAAGTTTAATTCAAATCACAAATAGTTTAATGATAAAAGATAAAGATATCGATAAAAAAATGTTACTCATTAATTGTTTTGTTGCTTGTAATGCTATAAATATATTTCTTAGAGGAACTGGTTACTTTACGACATCCACCTTCTTCCTTGTTGTCGCATTTTTTTATTTGTCCTCATTAAAGAAAATGGATGGATAACATAATTTTATCAGAACACTCTTTTTATTTTCTGTACGACTACGTTGTTAGCGGACTAGATTTAGGAAATATTATCCGTGATTCAGGGCAGGTTGTTCCAAAAGCATTACTATTTTATTTGCTAATAATATTACCTGTCATTTTTATTTCAAGACTATTATTCAAGCCGCAATTATTTATACTTATGTCATTTATATCAATTTTAGTTTTTCCAGCTTTAAGTCATACTCACGGTGGTGGAAAACTTGCTTTTGGTTTAATATTTTCTTCATTGATAATTTTTAGCAGTTTTTTTTCATATGCTGGGATAAAGCAAATTAATTCTTTAGTACCCAGAAATTTTGTTCTTTTTACTATTGCTTTATTTTTAATAATTTTTTTACATAGTTTTTTTGTTTTTTTCTTTCATAGTGATACCTATCACCTTAACAGGCTAATAATTTCAACTGCTGGATTATTTACCATCATTGCTTCAGCATACATTTTCACATACACATTTTCAAAGGTTGGGCCGGATGAAGTTGCTAAAATTATGAAATCGGTTTGGTATTTTATAATTTTTTTAACAATTTTAGTTTTAATTAAGTTCGCAATATTTTCTCCGTTTTATAATAATGGTGCTAGATCATTAATCATATTTGAAGAGCCTTCCTTTTTTGCACTTGCTTGCCTTCCTTTTTTTCTTTTTAAGTTAATTGTCAGCAATTCTTTCATGCGTTTACTTCTTTTATTGTTACTTATTTTTTTAGCAATTGCTTTGAGAAGCACAACCTTACTGGTTGGTGTCGGATTCTGCTTTCTTTTATTATATTCTTCAATTATTACAAAAAAGACCATGTTCTATTGGTTTCTATTTCTTGTTACTCTTTTGCTTATTTACATTACTTTTTTTCATTCCCATCTTTCTGATTTAAATCCTATTAGGTATATGTTTGTCCGAATATTTGACTTCTTTAAACCTGTCTCAATTGAAACGAATATGTCTTCGCTTTCTGCATTAAAGGACTGGCATGAAGCGTTTATGAATTCCCTGAACACAAAGGGTTTGGGGATTGGTTTTCAGCAAACAGGTATTCATGGCTTTCAAAGTTATATTTCTGGACTAATATATTTACAGACTTACAGTGATCTAAATGGTGCGAGTCCATGGAATATTAAATTTGAAACATTTATTATTGCCCCTAAACTAATATCTGAGTTTGGTATTTTAGGTATTTTAGCGATATGTTTTTATTTAAGATATTTCATCGATAGTTTCATTTACTTAAGTAAATCTGTTAACAATAAAATTACGAGTAGTTGTTATTTAGATATTTTGTTTCATAGTATTTATATTTTATTTTTTATAAGTTTGTTTGTTCGTGGTACTGGTTATTTTTCAGTATCAACATTATTCTTCTTTTCATCCGTTATTTATTTGTTTTTTCTTAAAAGCAATAAGTAAAATTATGTATAATTATTTTTATGAAAACAAGAATTGCAATAACGGGTGGAGCAGGTTTTTTAGGTAGGCATTTAGTAAGTTTGTTAGCTAAAAATAAAAACTATGAAATTGTACTCCTAGCAAGAAGTATAAAAAAATACTCAAAATATTTTAGAAATTATAGTCATATTAGTCTTCATGAAGGAGATTTACTTGATTCGGATAGCTTGGAGGGTTTTTTAACTAAGGATACAATCCTAATTAATTTAGCTTATCTCAAATCACATCCATCTGGCAACTTAAATGCTACTAATAATTTAGTCAAAGCTTCTAATGAAGCAAGTGTTTCACAAGTTATACATTGCAGCACTGCAGTTGTTGTTGGTTTTTCTTCTGTCAAGTTTGTTAATGAAAGTACCCCCCTAAAACCTAAAGGTATCTATCAAATCAATAAGGCAGTTATTGAGAAAATTTTCAATCATAATTTATTTCCTAGTATCTCTTTAAAGATTATTAGGCCAACAGAAATTATTGGAGTTGATAGTAGATCGGTAATTCAAAAAATGATTGATAAACTTAAAGCACCGAGTTTGTTTCATCATTTCTATAATTTTTTGTTATCCAACAGGAGATTTAACCTTGTAAGTGTTCACAACGTATCCTCGGCTATTGAATTTTTGCTTAATAAGGACATTAAATCGACTCGTAATATTTACATAATTTCAGATGATGATGATATTGATAATAATTACAAAAATATTATCAATATCATAAACATTTATATGCATTCAAGCTCCTCTACTTTTTTAAAATTTGGACTACCTATTTATTTACTTGAGTATATTTTTGTATTCTTTAGAAAGCATTCGCCACCAAACCGAATTTATTCCAATAACAGTATTCTGCAGTTAGGTTTTAAGCCTAAGGTTAGTATTGCTCAAGCGACAAAAGAAATTTTATCTTTCACCCTAAATACTCGAAAAGGTGCATTCATAAATGAAGATACTTAATGTAATTATGTGTATTGATCCATACACTGGTGGAGGCTCTGTTGAAAGAATTTGCCAACTTAGTAAGTACATTGGTTTACATGGGCATACCTGTACTCTACTAACTACAAAAAAAGGTTTTAATAAAAGTCGAGCTGAAAAATTAGGATCAATAAGTATTGTTGCATTGCCATACATATCTGATAGATTTATTTTTCCTTTAAAACTTATTACCTGGCTTTTTAAGAATGTTAAAAACTATGATGTCGTCCACCTCTCAATGAATTGGTCAGCTATAACAGCAATAACTTTTATCTATTTGAAGTTAGCCAATAAACCATTTTATTTTTCGGCCATGGGGTGGCTTAGGATTGAAGGAAGGTCAGTTTTACTTAAACATATTTATAGAGTTCTTATTACCTTACCCTTAATTCGATCAGCTAAAAAATGTATTGCTGTTAGTAAAAGAGAAGTAAGTGATTATATTGCCAATGGCGTTAGTTCTGAGAAGATTGTATATATTCCAAATGGTATAGAAGGTTCGGAATTTGAAAAGGATGATGGCGGCGCACTTTTCAGAAAAAAATATAATATTGACAAAAGGCCAATAATTTTCTTTATTGGTAGGATTGATCTTATTAAGGGGCCTGACATATTACTAAGAGCCTTTGGTAAAATTTGTAATGACTTCTCTAACTATCAATTAATTATTGCTGGGAACGAGCTAGGGTACTTGAGTACAATTAAAAGCGAGTGTAAAGCTTTAAAACTTGAGAATAAAGTAACTTTTTTAGGCCCAATAATTGGTGAAGATAAAGTATCCGCCTATCATTCTGCTAAGTTGGTCGTTATTCCATCAAGGTTTGACAGTATGACTGTTGTCGCACTTGAAGCTGCTGCTTCCAGTTCCCCGATACTAATTACAAAAGAATGTGATTTCAGTGAATTGGCACTGGCATCAGCTGGGATTGAAGTTAATGCGAATGAAACTGAAGTTGAAGAGGGCATAAGACTTGCATTATCTAGTAAAATTGATTTAGAAAAACTCGGGAATAACGCTAAAAAATTTGTTTTAAAAAATTATGATTGGAATATCATTGCACATAAATTTATTAATCAATTTTCTAAATGAAAACGGCTTTAATAACAGGGTTTAGCGGTCAAGATGGTTCATATCTTTCGGAGCTTCTCATTAAAAAAAATTACAGAGTTATCGGTACAACTAGAGATAAAAAGAAAATAAAAAACAATCTTTTAAATGCAGTATTAAAAAAAATTATTATTGTTGAGTGGGATTTAGTTTCATTGAAACAGTTAAATAAAATTTTATGTGATTATTGTCCAGATGAAATTTATAATTTTGCAAGCTATAGTTCTGGACAAACAATGTATGAGAAGCCTGAGGCAATGATGATTATAAATGGGGACGTAGTTGTTAATATTCTCGATGCTATAAAGCGTAACAATATTTTAACTAAATTTTGTCAAGCATCAAGTTCCGAGATGTTTGGTATTGTTAGCGAGGTTCCTCAGTCCGAAGTCACTAAATTTAACCCACAAAATCCATATGCAAAAGCTAAACTATATGCCCATAATAAAATTAGTGATTATCGAGATAAACATGGATTATTTGCTTGTTCAGCAATCTTATATAACCATGAAAGCCCGAGGCGAGGTACAAACTTCGTTACAAGAAAGATAACAAGCCAGGCGGTAAAAATTAAACTAAACTTACAAAATAAGTTAGAGCTAGGAGATATAAATGCTAGAAGAGATTGGATGCATTCAAAAGATGCCGTTAAAGCACTTTACTTGATGATGCAATCAAAAAATCCAGCTGATTATGTTGTTGCTAGTGGAGAAGATCATTCGGTTGAGGAATTTTGTCAAGTTGCCTTTAGTTATCTAGATTTAGACTATAAAAATCATGTTATTCAATCAAAGTCTCATTTCAGGAGCCATGATAGTGTTAGCCTTATCGGAAATCCATCTAAGATTAGAAATTTAGGCTGGGATACTCAATATAACTTTGATGAAATTGTAAAAGAAATGGTCGATTCAGACCTTAAAAAGCTAACTAGTTAATTTAATAACTTTAAAAAAAGGACGGTTCATTGTATAAAAAAATATCATCTTGCCGTATTTGTGGAAATAAGGGCCTTACAAATTTCCTTCATTTGGGTAATCAGATGCTAACTGGTGTTTTCCCAAAAGAAAAAGATAAGGAAAGAGTTTCATCGGGACCTTTAGCGCTAGTTAAGTGCATGGGTGAAAATTCATGTGGTTTAGTTCAAATGCAATACTCTTACTCACTTTCAGAAATGTATGGGGATAATTATGGATACCGATCAGGCCTTAATAAAAGTATGGTTGATCACCTTCACTCAAAAGTAAGTAAAATTACTAATTCAGTTAAATTAAATGCCAATGATCTAATTATTGATATTGGTAGTAATGACGCTACTACATTAAAAGCTTACCCACAAAAAAGCCTTGATTTAGTTGGTATAGATCCCACAGGGATTAAGTTTAGCTCATATTATCCAGACAACATTAAACTAATTCCTGATTTTTTCAGTTCCAGTCTAGTTAAAGCTAAGTTTGGTAATAAGAAAGCTAAAGTTGTAACTTCATTCTCCATGTTTTACGACCTAGAAGAACCTTTGACCTTTATGAAAGAGGTGCACGAGATTCTAGACAGTGAAGGAATCTGGATTTTTGAGCAGAGCTATATGCCAAAGATGCTAGAAATGAATTCTTTTGATACAATTTGTCATGAACACTTAGAGTTTTATTCGCTTCATCAAATAAAATATATGACAGACATAGTTGGTTTTCATATTATTGAAGTTGACTTTAACGATATAAATGGTGGCAGTTTCTCAATCACTGTTAGAAAAAAAATAGGTGATGAGCAGGATGAAGGAAAAATAAAAAAAATTCTTCATCAGGAGAGTGAATTAGGCCTATCATCAATGAAACCTTATGAAGAATTTGCTAATAGAATTGATGTTGTAACAAAAAAACTCATTCAGTTTGTAAAAACAGAAAGAGCTAAGGGAAAGATGATTGCTGCACTTGGTGCTTCTACAAAGGGCAACGTTTTACTTCAATATTGTAATTTTACTGAAGATGATATAAGTTTTATTGGCGAAGTGAATGAAGAAAAGTTGGGTTGCTTTACCCCCGGAACCTTTATACCAATAATTTCTGAAAAAGAGTTACTTAATAAAAACCCGGATTATTTAATAGTGTTGCCCTGGCATTTTAAAGATTTTTTTATAAAAAACGAAAAATTTTCAAAAATGAAGTTAGTGTTCCCATTACCTGAAATAGAAATATATGGGTAAGCTAATTCTATACATATGATAACCATTTCATTAGTTTCTCATGGCCACGGAGTCATGATCATTAAGCTCATTAAGTCTTTACTAAAAATTAATGAAGTGGAAAATATAATTGTTACGTTGAATATCCCTGAAGAGATAAATCTTCCTAAGTCGCGTAAAATTAAACTCATTAATAACATTACGCCTGTTGGTTTTGGGCAAAATCATAATAATGCTTTTAAGCTTTCAAAAAGCAATTTTTTTTGTGTATTAAACCCAGACATAACGATTTTAGATAATCCCTTCCCTCTACTTATTAAAGAATTAACTACTTATAATGCCTCCCTTATTGCTCCATTGATTCTTTGCCCTAACGGCGATCCTGAGGATAGTGTTAGATATTTTCCATCGATATCATCTTTATTAAAGAGACTTATTTTTTCCATTAAAGGTAATATTGTTTTAACTGGCTTAAGCAAACCATATTCTCCAGACTGGATTGGTGGAATGTTTATGTTATTCAAAAAAGATTGCTACCAAAAAGTTAACGGATTTGATGAAGGCTTTTTCTTGTACTGTGAAGACATTGATTTGTGTGCACGGCTTTGGAGTGAAAACCTTAAAATTATTGTTACCAATAAAGTTAGTGTAATTCATGACACTCAAAGGGCTAGCAAAAGTAATTTCACTCATTTTTGCTGGCATATTCTTAGTCTAATCAGATACTTTTTTAAGCATTGGGGTCGACTTCCAAAACATGAGTAAATTAAATGAAAATTATTTTATTTCCGGTGCTTCAGGGTTCATTGGCTCAAGTGTTGCTGCATACTTATCTAATTAAGGAGAGGGATATAGTGGTATTTCAATAGCTAATCCTAAAGATATTAATATTTCAATTTGTGATTTAAGAGACACAGATAATATTAAAAAATTATTTTAAGTTAATCCTAGTAACTATTTTTATAATCTTTTTCCCTAAAATAGACATTTTAAATTTTATTTTTAAGGATTTACCTGCTCAGCCGAGCAACGTAAAATTTAATTAGATTTTTTTATTACTGATTTATCTAAGTGAATTAGTGTGGGTTTATTAATCAAGTCGAAAAGAAGTACTGCGCGCTTTTCTTTATCCTCACATTGAAAAATCGCTTCAATATTCATAAATGGGCCGGCTTCAATTATTATCTTGTCTCCTTTTTGATAGTAACTTTCTACATCACCTTTCTTCAAGTTTTCCCTCAATCTTAAATCAAAAATAATTTCATTTTTGATCTCGAGAGGTTTTTCGTGAATTTTTAACAATTGGTGTACACCCAAAGTAGAGCGAATAAGACCTATATCAGGTGAAAGTTGGCTTCGATTGTATTTCAGAAAAAGGTATCTTGGAAAAAGTGGTGACATTGTGTTCTTAATGGACCTATCTCGTACCACTTCTTTTATATACATAGGTAAATATGTTTCAAAACCCTGATTTTTCAAGTTTTTTTCTGCTCTGATTTCTTCAGAAGATTTGGTGTGTATAACTAGCCAAGTCATTATTTTTATATGTTGCACCTAGGAAATAGATTATGATGATTTCAGTATTTCTATTATTATAACCTTATTTAAATGCGTTAGTTTTTAAGGAGATTTTATGCAAGTTGTAATATTAGCCGGTGGCCTTGGTACGAGGTTGAGTGAGGAAACTGTTTTACGACCTAAGCCTATGATTGAAATTGGTGGAAAGCCTATACTTTGGCATATTTTAAAGC
>Ga0209710_1000279_pt1 | contig 53789 bp, 50 predicted proteins | sample ArcticOcean_MG_C_5_FD_187436 | JGI IMG/M metagenome (GOLD analysis project Ga0209710, IMG submission 187436) | Marine microbial communities from western Arctic Ocean - ArcticOcean_MG_CB4_138 (SPAdes) (version 2) | ecosystem: Environmental > Aquatic > Marine > Oceanic | place: Arctic Ocean...
AATGTGGCACTACTATGGAAGCACCCAACAAAATTTAAATTAAATTTATGAAACGTAAACTTCGCATTAACGGACATTCACATTTACTGCCCTATCCAGAAGAAATTCCTCAATTCATGAAGGATAAGGAAATTTTTTGGGTTGATGACGAGCGAAAACATATGCTTCAAAAGGGATGGAGTCGTCCTGTAACACATTCAAGTTTTTTCTTAGATGAAAAATTAGAATGGATGGATGATAATAAAATTGACCATGCTGTAGTTTTAAATTTATCGCAACTTTACGGAAATGGATTACGTTTAGAAGAAATGAAGAAATCCTTGCGATTTCAAAATGATTTTAATGCTAAGGTGCAACTCGAAAACGCCTCAAAATTTACCTGTGGTTTTGTGGTTCACCCGGGATTTATTCAAGGCGCTTTATGGGAAATTGAGCGTTGTGTAAAAGAATTAGATTTAAAATTATTGTGCCTACCCACCCACTTCATGGACAGCATTGGACAATGGAGAAGTGTGTTTGATAAAGAAAATGACCCTATTTTTGAATTAGCAAATGAGTATAATCTAGCAATCGAAGTCCACCCATATGATGGTGAAAAAATGATCAAGTTAGAAAACACTTCCTGGCGTTTTCATTTAATTTGGATGCTTGCACAATGTGGAGATGCTTATCATTTTTACACCTTAAACGGCATGCAAGAACGCTATCCAAATATCCGAACTTGTTTTGCTCATGGAGGACAGATGGCTCAAATGAACCTAGGAAGGCGTATACAAGGATTTGATGGTCGTCCCGATTTGTTTGAAGGAAAGACACACCCACGAAAGGCTGTAGGCCATGAAAACATATACTTTGACACACTAGTTCATGACACGGACTCTTTAGATCTGATGTTAAAACGACAAGGGAGTAGTCAAATCATCATGGGTTTAGATGACCCCTACCCTTTAGGAGAAATGGAAAGCGAGGCCCAATCATCCTATCCTGGAAAGCTTTTAGACCTTGGACTTGAACGTAAACTCATAAACCAAACGCAATACGATGAAATCTGGGAAGATAACACCCTAAGATGGTTGTTTGGAAGTGATAAAGCAGAAGCTGAGAAATTGATTCAAAAAATACTTTCATAAATGCACTTTATTTCGGAAAAACTAGATGAATATGTTGTGAAACATTCTGAAGACGAACCCGCACTTTTAAAAGCTCTGACAAGAGAAACATACCAAAAAATATTACAACCTAGAATGCTCAGCGGGCATTATCAAGGACGTGTCTTAAGTGTATTGTCTAAGTTAATAAGACCTAAGGTTATTTTAGAAATAGGCACCTATACAGGTTATTCGGCACTTTGTCTTGCCGAAGGACTAGATCAAAAAGGAGTATTACATACGATTGATATTAACGAAGAATTATTAGATTTTCAGAGATCTTATTTTGATAAATCTGATTATGGATCTCAAATATTTCAGCATTTAGGTCCTGCCATAGACATCATACCAACATTAGATAATACCTTTGATTTGGTTTTCATGGATGCAGATAAACCAAACTATATAAATTATTTTAATCAGATTATTGACAAGCTAAATCCTGGGGGAGTTATTCTATCTGATAATGTTTTATGGAGTGGTAAGGTAATTGAAGCACTAGATCCCAATGATCTCTCAACAAAAATAGTATTAGATTATAATAAATTACTAAAGGAGGATCCGCGTCTAGAAACAGTCTTACTTCCTATCAGAGATGGCCTTACTGTAAGTATTCGAAAATAATGATTAGATGTTCCGTTTCACAGAACCCGTTAAGTTTTTGATCCCGTCCTTTACTTTGTTTATTTCTTCAGTAACTTCCTTAGATATTGAAGTATCAATGCCATTTTTATCAGCACTTTTTTGAATTTCTCCTTTGATATCGTTGGTTGCATCTTTAAGTGAGCGCATCCCTTTTCCTAAACCCCTGGCAATCCCTGGGATTTTGTCTGCACCAAACACCAATACGACAACAAACATAATGAAAGTAATTTCAGTACCACTGATAAATAAAAACTGTGTATTAATCATGTTACAAATATAGCAAGTCCAATGACATTTCCTTTGTATAAAGAATTAATTTTCGGATAACTGGACTGTTTTAAATTCTATTAATTTTTCATCTAAGTATTCTAAAACCTCAACATCACTTCGATTTACACAGCGATCTTGAAAATCGATGTCATCTGAACAGAAGTAATAAAATTCCATACGCATGTCTTTTGCTAAATTGTGGTTAATAAAAAAAAGAGGCCCTACTACATCTCTTAAATATCGAATACTTTGTTTGTCCGCATCAAGTTTGACGTGTTCTTTTAGCATTTTCGTACGACCAGTCATCATGTTTAAAAGCTTGTAAAAATTGATACTTGGTGGTATTCTAAAAGGAATTAACGGTCCACTATCCGCTTCAAAAAGGCGTCTTTCCACTAAATTCATTCGGGGGCCTGTATAGCCAGGAATCCCTAAATCATAAAAATCTAATGGGCGTTTGGCCTCTGAATTACCAATATCTGAATTCAGGTCTCCTGTCAAAATAGCACCAAGAACAACCTCGTCTAACTCATTTAGAGACTCTAAAAGAGTAACGGTAAGTGTTCTACTCTTGATTTCTGACTTAGTTAAAACGACCGTCTTTGGCTGGTGTTGTATTGACGAAAAATATAAGGAATCTGACTCTTTCCCTTCAACTATAAAAAACCCATTTTTATCAGTTGTTGCATACCTAAAAGCGGTTCTATTTATAACATGAATACCTTCAAGTTCACCCTCAGAAATAATCTGCCCAGAAATTTGAGTATTCTGAGCCTGAAGTGAAAACAAAGCAAATAAACTAATATTAAAAAGGGGGAAAAGGAATTTCATCAAAAAAAGGAGCTATAAATTATAATATTCTATAAATTTACAAAAATAAAAAGATGAAACAAATACTAATCGCAAGTACATCCACTGTACATGGTAGTGGCTATTTAGAATATCTTTTGGATAGCTTAAAAGTTCATTTTAAAAATGCCAATACAGTTCTCTTTATTCCATATGCACGCCCAGGAGGCATTTCACATCAAGATTATACTGAAATTGTAAGAATAGCATTTTCTAAAATCAATAAAGCAGTTAAAGGAATTCACGAGTTTGATAACCCAAAAGACGCCATCAAGTCAGCCGAAGCTATTTTTACAGGTGGGGGAAATACATTTGTATTGGTTAATCAACTTTACAAAAATAATTTAATGTCGGAACTAAGATCTACTATTGAGTCCGGCACTCCCTATTTGGGCACAAGCGCAGGAAGCAACATTTGTGGGCTTACTATTGGAACTTCCAATGACATGCCAATCATTTACCCGCCAAGCTTTAATGCCTTAGCTCTAATCCCTTTTAACATCAATCCTCATTACTTAGATCCTGAACCCAGCAGCACACATATGGGTGAAACTAGGGAGACAAGAATAATAGAATTTCACGAGTTTAATTCCCAGCCTGTTATTGGACTAAGAGAGGGAAGCTACCTAGAAGTTAAGGGCTCTAAAATAGTTTTAATGGGTCCATTAAAAGCACGTATATTTGAGAAAAACAGGCAGCCATACGAACTAGAAACGATGTCGGATTTATCTAGCTTAAATTAAATCTGCTTGACATAATGATAGCCTAAGCGTTTGTAAGCATCTCTTTCATAAAACTTTTGCGATGGTTCATTATCAATATATGCATTGAGCTCAATTGCTTGGCATCCTTTTGACTTTACGTATGTTTGAATCCAGTTTATAAACTGGGTCCCCAAACCATTGTTTCTAAACGCGTCCTCTATAAACACATGATCTAATTCTACACTCCGACCTGAGTAATGTCGTGTGGAATACCATAATCCAGACACCCCAATAAGCTGGTCACCTTGATAAACGCCTACACATTCATAATTCTGAGTAACCATCTCTCTAAAACGATCCAAAAGCAAGTCTTCAGTAATTGATACTTTAGACATCTTTTTCACTAAAGGAACGACTATTCCAATGGAGTCTGACGGAATAATTTTAAATTGAAATTGCATTTATGATGTTTAATTCCACAAAAATACAACTTATTTTTAGTATCAATATCCAATGCCCAACCTGAATATTATTTTAATCTTCTTATATTTGGAAATGATTATAACAATCAATTCATGAATAAGAAAGTAATTTTAATGATTTTAGATGGTTGGGGGAAATCTCCTGACCCAAAAGTATCTGCAATTGATAATGCAAATACACAATTTATAGATGCTCTATATACAAAATATGGTCACGCTATGCTACGAACAGATGGTCTTCACGTAGGGCTGCCTGAGGGGCAAATGGGCAATAGTGAAGTTGGACATATTAACCTCGGCGCAGGAAGAATTGTATACCAAGATCTTGCGAAAATAAATTTAGCCGTTTCCAATGACACTCTTAGAAAAGAGCGCGTTTTAAAGGAAGCATTGAGCTATGCAAAAAAAAACCGGAAAGCAGTACACCTTTTGGGATTGGTTAGTGATGGAGGAGTACATTCGCACATAAATCACTTATATGGGTTATTAGATGTTATTGAAGAACAAGCGATAGAGACTGCTTTTGTTCATGCATTTACTGACGGAAGAGATGTTGACCCCAAATCGGGCTATGGATTTATTTCAGAACTAGAATCGCGTTTAGAAAACTCAAAGGTAAAGCTAGCAACCATAACCGGGCGCTACTATGCTATGGATCGTGACAATAGGTGGGAACGCGTAAAACTGGCCTACGACGCGCTCATAAATAGTCAAGGAGTTATGTCTAGTAATGCGACAGAAACAATTGAATCTAATTACAAAGAAGGGGTGACAGATGAATTCTTAAAACCAATTATTATGGTTAATAAAAAACAAGTACCTGTTGCAAAAATAGAGGAAGGCGATGTCGTCATTTTTTTTAATTTTAGAACCGATCGTGGAAGAGAATTAACCGAAGTATTGAGTCAAAACGATAATCATGAATTTAATATGCATAAACTTAATTTGCATTACGTGACTATGACAAACTACGACGATAATTTTAAAAATATTAAGGTGATATTCAACAAAGAAAACTTATCAAACACCCTTGGAGAAGTATTAGAATCACATGGAAAAACACAGCTAAGAATTGCTGAAACTGAAAAATACCCTCATGTAACATTTTTCTTTTCGGGAGGGCGTGAAACACCATTTAATGGGGAAGAACGCATCTTAAGAAATTCACCAAAAGTAGCCACTTATGATTTAAAGCCTGAAATGAGTGCTTTTGAATTAAAGGATGCTTTGGTTGATGAGCTAAAAAAAGAAACACTTGATTTTGTGTGTTTAAATTTTGCCAATGGAGACATGGTAGGTCATACTGGAATGATGGACGCGGCAATTGAAGCTTGTGAGGCCGTAGACACTTGTGTGGAAGCTGTAATCACAACCGCTTTAGAGCATGACTATACAACCTTATTGATAGCTGATCATGGAAACTGTGAGACAATGATTAACCCCGACGGCTCTCCTAACACAGCTCACACCACCAACCCAGTACCAATTATTTTGATTGATAACGAATTAACATCCATAAAAGATGGTGTTCTTGGCGATATTGCTCCGACTATTTTAAAGCTAATTGGAGTTGAAAAACCTAAGGTAATGACTCAAAGTAGCTTAATTTAAGCTATTGCTTTATAGATTATTTAAATCTTAAAAAATTTAGAGAATTCTAACAAATCAAGGCTATAAAATCAATAAAAAAAGGCTTTTATTAAGTATCTTTGAGGCATAATTTTTATCTATGCTAACGCTTAAATCAAAAGAAGAAATTGAACTCATTCGTGAAAGCGCTTTGATCGTTTCAAAAACACTAGGTATGCTTGCTGGCGAAGTAAAACCTGGAGTCACTACCTTACACCTTGACGCTCTTGCAGAAACATTTATTAGAGACCATGGTGCTATACCAGGATTTTTAGGAATGTACGATTTTCCAAATACACTGTGCATGAGTCCTAACGATCAAGTAGTCCATGGCATTCCAAACAATACTCCGTTGAAGGAAGGAGATATTATCTCTATTGATTGTGGAGCCTTAAAAAATGAGTTTTATGGCGACCATGCCTATACCTTTGCTGTTGGTGAAATTGATGCTGAAACTAAACAATTATTAGAGGTCTCAAAAGCCTCCTTGTATGAAGGCATTAGAGCTTTTAAACATAATAATCGAGTTGGCGATGTGGGTTATGCCATTCAAAATCATTGCGAATCGCATGGCTACGGCGTTGTAAGAGAACTTATTGGGCATGGTATTGGACGTATTATGCACGAAGAACCTGAAATGCCTAATTATGGCAAAAGAGGACGTGGAAAAAAATTCCAAGAAGGTATGGTCGTTGCTATAGAGCCTATGATTAATATGGGAACCTATAAGATCCAACATCACAATGATGGATGGACAATTACCACACGAGACAACAAACCTAGTGCACATTTTGAACATAACGTAGCGCTTGTAGATGGAAAACCTGAACTGCTATCTACCTTTGCCTACGTGTATGAAGCTCTTGGTATGAAAAGTAATGAAGAAGAAGGATTAAGAGCAGAAACTCTAAACGTATAATCATCCATAAAATGAATCAAATACAGCTAATTGAATCCAAACTAGAACCCCTAAGAAATCAATTAAAATCACACCACCTTTATTGCACGCTGTCTAGTATAGATGATGTAGCAATTTTCATGGAGAAGCATGTATTTGCAGTATGGGATTTCATGTCTTTATTAAAATCACTTCAAAACCATTTAACAAACGTACACACGCCCTGGACCCCAAAAGGAAAAGGACCCACAGCACGATTTATAAATGAAATCGTAATGGCTGAAGAGAGTGATGTGAATGAATTAGGCGAGGCCATGAGCCACTATGAGATGTATATTGATGCAATGACTCAAGTAGGAGCAGATACAAGTAATATTGACTTATTTATAAAAGCAATTGAAGAAGGAAACAATATTGAATACGCTGCTAAACAAATTGATTTAGATACTCCCATATTGGAGTTTATAAAATTCACCATGGACGTCGTAAATTCGAATAAGCCGCATTGCATTGCGTCTGCATTTACATTTGGAAGAGAGGATGTTATTCCCGACATGTTTCTAGAAATTGTTGGTCAGTCTGGAACCAATGATGACGAAACGTACAGTAAATTACTATATTACTTAAATCGTCACATTGAGTTAGATGGCGACGAACACGGTCCTATTTCACTTAAAATGGTCGCAGAATTGTGTGGGGACGACCCGGATAAATGGGAAGATGTGTTAGATACTGCAAAAGAAGCTCTAAAACTGCGCCTAAAATTATGGGATCACATCACAGCATCAATATCACTTAACTAATCGAAAGATTAAATACAGAACTGTTTGAAAAATATTTTCAAATTTATCTTAGCAATTTTCCCAAGGCCAGTACTCATTAAGTTGAGTATTCTAGTACAGCCGCTACTTGTTTGTTTTTTGAAGGGAAAAACATATGTAGATCCAATTGACGGCAAGAGTTTTAGACGGTTTTTGCCTTACGGTTATAGAGCTCAACGAAAAAATGTCCTTTCCCCTTCTACCCTTTCATTAGAACGTCACAGACTACTTTGGCTGTATCTGGAATCACAAACAGACTTTTTTACAAAACCAAAAAAACTACTGCATTTTGCCCCGGAACAAGCCTTCTATAAACGTTTCAAAAAAATGAAGCATTTTGAGTATGTAACAACAGACTTAAATTCTCCAATCGCCACAGTAAAAGCAGACATCTGCAACCTTCCTTTTGAATCTAATAGCTTTGATACTATTTTATGCAACCATGTACTCGAGCATATTTTAGATGACACAAAAGCAATGCAAGAACTTTTTCGAGTCATGAAACCTGGAGGTATGGGTGTATTTCAAATACCTCAAGATCTGAAACGCGCAATAACATTTGAGGACCACACCATTACAAACCGAAAAGAACGAACAAAACTATTTGGACAATACGACCACGTACGTGTGTATGGAATAGATTATTTTAAAAAACTGGAAGACTCAGGATTTAAAGTGGAAGCAGTGGACTTCACAAGCCAACTAAGCGCTCAAGAAATTGACAAATACCGACTCGCAAAAGGGGAAATTATCCCAGTTGTATACAAACTCTAGTTTAATGGAAATCCATTAAAAACAGCAGTTTCAAGCTTATTAACTTTAGTAACATAAACAATAAACACCTTTAATTCGGGATGCATTTGTAAAAACAAACGGATGCCTTCAACACCCATAGCTTGAAGGGCTGTAGCATAGGCATCAGCAGCAATACAATTGCGAGCTATAACCGAAACACTAAGAATATTTGTGCGGCTAGGATAGCCCGTTGTGGTGTTAATTATATGGGTATAACGATTTCCATCGGCATCAATTTTAAACTTCCGATACGTACCTGAAGTAGCCATGGATTCATTTTCAAGTTCTAAGGTATTCACATACGCTTGATTTGCTTCTAAATCAGGATGTTGAACCCCGACGACCCACTTCGATTTTTTTAGAGAATTTTGTCCGAGGGAACGAATTTCGCCACCAATTTCAACAAGGTAATTTTGAATCCCTTGAGATTCTAAAAATTCACTGATCACGTCGACTCCATAGCCTTTGGCAATGGCATTAAAATCTAATCTTGTAGCTAATGGTTTGGAGATCACGCCATCATTTAGGGTTACTTTATCCATACCTACAGAACGCATCAGTTCAGCAATTTTTTGACTATCTAAAGACTCTATTTTTCCTTCTGGACCAAAGTCCCATGCATTAACAACAGCTCCAATAGTCGGGTCGAACTGACCTTTGGTTGTATTGTAAATTTCTTTAGAGGTTAAAAATACAGATTCAAAATGATGATCAACTACAACATCAATATTTGAATTAACTCTAGAGATATCTGAGGTAATTATATAAGTGGACATAGAACGGTTAATTTCAGAAAATAAACTATCAAAAGCGGTTTCGAAATTAGTATCACTATCATAAATGATTGAATAGGTCGTTCCAAATACTGGACCAGAGACTCGCAGTTGTTCAATGGAATCAGAACAAGAAACGAGTGCCAAGGAAATTAAAAAAAAGAGCTTTTTAATCATATTAATTTAATTAAGATTTGAGTCAATAACCTGGATGCCGTTATATTCAATAAGATAGTCTTCATTTAAAAATACGGGCAGTTGATCCCCTTTAGGGTTTCCAATTCCTACACCAGCATACAAGACTTTTGCATCCTTTTCTTTTGCGTGATTTTTAAAAGTTTCCATCCAAACTACATCGTAATTATTAGGATTATCTGGAAGCTTAACGACACGAACAATTACAAAAAAATATTGACTATTCTTATCAATACAAACAAATTGAGGGTGTTTTTTTAACTTACTATTTATGGCTACAAACTCAAATCCACGGGACTCTAGGTCCTTACCCACATGGTTCATAGCTAGATTATGCATCTCTTGTTTTGACAGGGATTTACTCATAGTACAAAAATACAAAAAGCCCAACAAATGTGTTGGGCTTCAGATTAAATAATTTAGAACTGGTTAGCCTCCGAAATCATCAAAGCGAATGTGCTCATCAGCGATTCCGTAATCTTCTCCCATTTTCTGAACAGCTTGATTCATTAATGGAGGTCCACAGAAGTATAATTCAATATCTTCTGGCGACTCATGGTGGCTTAAATAATTATCAATAACACAATTATGAATAAATCCAACAAAACCGTCGCCTTCGGCATCAATGTTTTCTTTAACTTTCCAATTGTCTTCATCCATAGGTTCAGAGAGCGCTAAATGGAATTTGAAGTTAGGGAAATCTCTTTCTAAGGATTCAAAATGTTCTAAATAAAATAATTCACGCTTAGAACGCCCTCCATACCAGTAAGATACTTTACGACCTGTTTTAAGGGTTCTAAATAAGTGATATAAATGTGAACGCATAGGTGCCATTCCAGCACCCCCACCAACGTAAAGCATTTCAGACTCACTTTCATTGATAAAAAATTCTCCATAAGGTCCAGAAATAGTCACTTTATCACCAGGTTTTTGAGCAAAAATGTAAGACGAAGCAATCCCTGGATTTACATCCATCCAACCATTATTTGCACGATCCCATGGTGGCGTTGCAATACGAACATTGAGCATAATTTCGCGCCCTTCAGCAGGGTAAGAAGCCATTGAATAGGCACGCTCTACTGTTTCGTTATTTTTCATTGTTAATGGCCAAAGACCAAACTTGTCCCATTCTGCTTGAAACTTATCAGCCGTCTCATGCTCTTCAGGGTGTGCAGTAATATCAATATCTTTGAAATTAATTTCACATTCTGGGATTTCAATCTGGATATATCCACCAGCCTTATACCCCATGTCTTCAGGGATTTCAACGACAAATTCTTTAATGAAAGAAGCAACGTTGTAGTTACGTACCACAGTAGCTTCCCATTTTTTAATTCCAAAAACCTCTTCCGGAATGGTTATTTCCATGTCTTGTTTCACCTTAACTTGGCAAGATAAACGCGCGCCATGTTTAAGCTCTTTTCTAGAGAAATGAGGCGTTTCTGTAGGCAAGGCCTCACCCCCACCTGATAACACGTGACACTCGCATTGAATACACGTTCCTCCACCACCACAAGCAGATGGTAAAAATATTTTATTACCTCCAAGTGTAGATAGCAAGGTATCACCTGAAGCAACTTCAATTTCACGTTCACCATTGATAAGAATCTTAACAGGTCCTGACGGTGATAGTTTTTGTTTTACAAAAAGGAGCACACTAATTAATAGCAATGAGATTACTAAAAATGCTACAACAGTAGCTAAAATGGTTCCGGATGTTCCAGCGGCTAAAATCATATTAGTTAACTATTTTTGTTTGGTTTTGAATTTCTTTTTTAAGCTCGACAGCTTCTACTACTACCTCTTGTGGTGTTTCTTTAACTTCTTCATCACCACCTGTTAGCATTCCTCCAAAGCTCAAGAAACCAATACCCATCAGTCCTGTCACTATAAAAGTAATTCCTAAACCTCTTAGAGGTCCAGGCACATTTGAATATCTAATTTTTTCGCGAATAGAGGCAATTGCTAAAATAGCTAAAAACCATCCGATCCCTGAAGATATACCGTAATTAACAGCGAGTCCTAAAGTTTCTATTTCACGTGATTGCATGAACAAAGACCCTCCTAAGATGGCGCAATTTACTGCAATTAAGGGTAAGAAAATCCCTAGTGAATTGTATAATGATGGTGAAAACTTTTCCACCACAATCTCTACTAATTGTACCATGGTTGCTATGGTCGCAATAAACATTATGAATGAAAGAAAACTTAAATCATATTCTTTAAACTCCGGGCCAAGCCATTGTAAGGCACCAGGCTGCAATAAATACTGGTCTAATAACCAGTTTAAAGGCACTGTAATTGCCAATACAAAAATTACAGCAGCCCCAAGTCCAACTGCAGTGGCTACTTTTTTAGATACGGCTAAGTATGAACACATACCTAAGAAAACCGCAAACACCATATTATCAATAAAAATTGATTTGAAAAATAATTCGATGTGTTCTATCATTGTCGTTTATTTAAATTCTTACTAAAGAAATTAATCTTCAATTAATGTTGTATTTCTACTCCGTTGTACCCATATAATTAGACCAACGATAATCAAGGCCATTGGAGGCATTAGCATAAACCCATTGTTTTCATATCCAATAGAATAGAGCCCCGTTTTTTCAATAGGATCTCCTAGCACTGGGATTCCAAAAAGAGTTCCCGACCCTAAGAGTTCTCTAAAGAAACCAACAACTAGCAGTATGAGAGCATATCCTAATGCGTTACCGATACCATCTAAAAAAGCTTTCCATGGTCCATTCCCAAGAGCGAAGGCTTCAAAACGACCCATTATAATACAATTGGTTATAATCAAACCAACAAATACTGATAACGTTTTACTAAGTTCATAAGCGTAGGCTTTAAGAACTTGGTCTACAATAATTACTAAGGAAGCTACAACAATAAGTTGAACAATAATTCTAATTTTCGAAGGAATAATATTTCTCATTAGTGAAATAACAACATTTCCAATTCCTAATACAAAAAGCACTGCAATCCCCATAACAAGAGATGCCTTGAGTTCGGCCGTAATTGCTAAGGCAGAACATATACCCAATACTTGAATCGTAATCGGGTTATTATCGGCTAACGGATCCGTTATTAATTTGGCATCTTTTTTTGAAAGTAGTCCCATGTTAATTCAATTGATTTTTTAAATTTTTAAAGTATGGTAAATACAATTTTAGATCGCTCTTAATCATTGCAGACACACCATCGCCTGTGATTGTAGCCCCTGCTAATGCATCTACTTCATAATCGTCTTTTGTAAGGTTTTTAGGGTCATTATTCCCTTTAGCTACCGTGATTCCTTTGAAATCTCCAGAACCAGTCAATAATTGCTCTCCTACAAAATCATCCATAAAATATCGTTGTTTTATATTAGCTCCTAAACCAGGTGTTTCAGCAGCATGATCAAAAAAGGCGCCTTGAACAACCATGTCCTCACTCAGTGACACATAGCCCCAAATAGCATCCCAAAGTCCTTTTCCTCGAATGGGTACGATGTAAAATGAGTTGCCTTCTTTTTCACCTACAAATAAAGGGAGCAGTCTCGTGCCTCCATTTTTGATTTTGGCCTGTTCTTTTTTAACATCTATAAGGTACGCTTCTGAATTTTCAGTAGAACTACCGTCAGCATTAATTATTAGTTGTTTTGAGATGTATTTAGAAAACTCTCCTGCAACTTTATCGGTTCCGACAAAAACAATATCCGTTGCTCCGTTTTCATTAATGCCCATCGCATAAAGTATATTTTGTTGCTTTTCCATACGCTCATTCTCTTTAATATTTGGCTTTAAGGAGGAGGCTGTAAAAGCTAATAATGACCCAACTACAACTACCATTCCAATAGCAAACAAGATCGTATATTTATTAGTATCTGTATTAGTGTTCATATTTATGCTGTTTTAACTTTAATACGTTTCATTCGTTTTTTTACATTTCCTTGCACTACATAATGGTCAATCGTTGGTGCAAAGACGTTCATTAGAAGGATTGCTAAAAAGACTCCTTCAGGGTAAGCTGGGTTGAATACACGAATCATAATAGATATAAACCCAATTAAAAATCCGTAAATCCATTTTCCTTTATTTGTTTGAGCAGCAGTCACGGGGTCTGTTGCCATAAACACGGCTCCAAATAAAATACTTCCAATAATAAGGTGTTGCCAAAAAGGAACACTCATTAGTCCGAAAAACTTACTTGAACTTGTGATCCAACCGGCATCTACAACACCATTGAAAACAAGACCCATACTAAGTGCTCCTACAAGGGTGCTTAAAATAATTCTCCAACTTCCGATTTTTGTGAAAATTAAGAAAAGACCTCCCAATATGATTAACAACTTTGAAGTTTCTCCTATGGATCCAGGAATAATTCCAAAGAACATATCCGCATAACTGTAAACAATTTCTTGCCCCTGAGCGTAACTTCCTAGAATCGTTTCTCCTGAAATAGCATCTAGATTTTGACCAGCACCAATTGCTTGATCTCTTTCAACTGCTCCATGAACCCACACTTTATCTCCACTCATCCATGTAGGGTAAGCAAAGAATAAAAAGGCTCTAACGGTTAATGCTGGATTTAAGATATTCATTCCTGTTCCTCCAAACACTTCTTTTCCAATGACTACACCAAAGGCAACTGCTACTGCTAGCATCCAAAGAGGCAAATCGATCGGAACAATAAGGGGCACTAGCATACCTGTAACCAGATATCCTTCTTCAACTTCGTGACCTTTAATAACCGCAAAAAGGAATTCAATTGCCAATCCAACGCCGTATGACACGACTACTAATGGCAATACTTTCCACATTCCAATTACTAAATTGTCCCAGCTCCAAAAAGACGCGCCTAGAAAGCCTTGAGCGGACTCAATAGTGCCTAAAGCTAAGTGATGCTGATAGCCGGCATTAAACATTCCGAAGATTAAACAAGGAACCATCGCCATAATGACGGTGTTCATGGTACGCTTTAAATCATCAGCAGCTTTTATATGCGTGCCATTGTGAGTGATTTCGTTTGGCAAATACAAAAATGTATGCAGGGCATTAAAGGCTGGAGCCATTTTAGTGCCTTTATACTTTTCTTTAATAGTGTGTAGATTACTTTTTAAACTCATTTTTATCCTATTTCTTTTAGCATTAAGTCTAGTCCTTCTCTAATTATTTTTTGATGTGGTTGTTTAGAAACACACACAAATTCGGTCAGTGCAAAATCTTCTGGTGCAACTTCGTACATCCCTAAAGCTTCCATTTCGTCAAGGTCTTGATACATACAAGCTTTTAAAATCTGCATTGGAAATATATCTAACGGAAATACTTCTTCGTATGTTCCTGTAAGAACAAATGCTCTATGCTCACCGTTAGTATTTGTGTTTAAATCAAATTTTTTATTTGGTGTTAACCACGAAAATGTCAAAGCTCTTGATGTAGAAACCTTCTCAAAAACAGGCTTATTCCAACCAAAAAACTCATAGTCATCTCCTTCTGGAATAACGGTCACTACGTTAGAATAGTATCCTAAAAATCCGTCTGGTTTGATTTCTTTACCACTTAAAACATTCCCTGAAATAATTCGAACGTTTGCATCATTTTCAATCCCACGATCGTAAACCATTGTAGCGATTTCACTTCCAATTTTAGTTACTAAATAGCGTGGCTCTTGGATACCTGATCCAGCAAGCGCAACAATTCTTTCCGCATTAAACTTCCCTGTAAGAAGAAGTTCGCCAATAATTACTAGATCTTGTGGCGTTACGGTCCATACAACTTCTCCTTTGTTAATGGGGTCGATTTTATTAATGAGAGTTCCCACATTTCCTGAAGGGTGTGGACCTGAAACTTTATGGGTCACCACATCTTCTAGATTAGTGAAAGGAGAATGTGAATCTTTGGAAACGCTCACGTTTACATTCCCATTAGTTAATTTTGATAATGCAGTAACTGCAGCCTGTAATTCAGCTTGCTTTCCGGTCAGCACAAAATCATAGTCAGCTGCTAATGGTGCAGATGCATAGGCAGAAATAAATATTCCTTTAGGAGTCTGCTCTGGGTTTGCAATCACATCATAGGGACGCTGCATAATAAATGGCCAACAGCCAGAAGCAAGAAGTTTAGCTTTGATCGCTTCTACCTTAGCACTTTTTACTTCAAGTTTTTCATGATCTAAGTAAGATTGAGTTTTATCAGCTTGTATTTTAACCTCTAAAATACGACGCTTATCCCCTCTTATAATTTCAGTTACTTCACCAGAAACAGGCGAAACAAACTGAATTGACTCGTTTGATTTGTCATAAAAAATCGGTTCACCAGCTTTGACTTTTACGCCTGTTTTTACTACTAATTTAGGAGTGAGACCGTGAAAATCTTCGGGCTTGACACTGTAAAAGTTACTTTTAATTGCGTCGCCTTTGGTAAGAGACGCCTCTCCTATTAACTTTATATCTAAACCTTTTTTAATTCGGATGTCGTTTGACATAGATTTTATTATTGGAATTATTATCTAAAAAACGCTGCAAAATTACAAATTTAATGCGCATTCAGCACAATAATTAATCATATTTTTTTACTAAATATATGATTTTTATTAGGGCTAAAAAATTGTTTATATTTACCTATTAATTTATAATTTTAATATGTATAAATATTTTTTTTTAATTTTCTTTTTGTCAGGCCTATTTTCAGGAACCTGTCAAGTCCAAGAATTAGATCCTATGGAAGAAATTAAATCCATCACATTTAAAAGCAACTCCAATCAATCTGAGCTGCCAATTTTAAGCCTTAATGAACGACTTTATTTAGAGTTTGACGCTTTAAACTCAAACGAGGACGACTTTTACTATGTTATTGAGCACTATAATTTTGATTGGACAAAATCAAATTTAATGAAGTCTGAATACCTCCAAGGCTTGGACAACTTAAGAATCATAAATTATGAAAACTCATTTAACACCTATCAAATCTACTCCAACTATAAGCTTCAAATCCCAAACAAACAAACACGACTTATAGTTTCTGGGAATTATCTAATCAAAATATTTGATGAAGATGATGAACTCGTTTTTAGCCGAAAATTTATGGTCTATGAAAACTTAGCTAATGTTGGTATACAAATAAAACGCTCAAGAGAGGTTTCCTTCATCAGCGCTAAACAGTCCGTCGATTTCGTAATCAAAACAGATCCGTCCAGTTTACGTTTCAATAATCCAAAACAAACAGTGAATACGGTCATCCTTCAAAACAACAATCTAAAGACAGCAATCTCAGGACTAAAACCCCAATATATTCTGGGAAATGAACTAATATATAGGTACAAAAATGATGCCACTTTCTGGGGAGGAAATGAGTATTTATATTTTGAAAATAAAGATGTTAGAGGAACTAATTTAGGAGTTCAGTTTACAGATCTTGAAGAGATTTACCATAGCTACCTGTATCTTGACATAGACCGATCTAACTCCAGATATACCTACAATCCTGATATTAACGGTAATTTTCAAATTACCGTTCTAGATAGAGAGAATCCTTCAATAGAAGCTGACTACACCGTTGTTCATTTTTCGCTTCGCAAGCCCGAATTATTTAACAAATACGTGCATGTATATGGAAGCTATAACAATTATGCTTTGAATCAACTAAACCAGATGACTTACAATCCCGAAAGTGGTGCCTATGAAATTGCCATAAAGCTTAAACAAGGATTTTACAACTATAAATATGTAATTGTAAATGACAAAAATGAATTAGAAGAAGGAACTATTAGTGGGAACTTTTATGAAACCGAAAACAACTTCAAAGTTATCGTTTATTACAGGGATTTAGGAGCGAGATACGACCGAATAGTAGGGCTGGGAGAAGGGACTTCTACACAAATAAGTAATTAATTTTTTAATTTGACTTATTTGATTACTTTTATAAATTATGACAGAACAAGTTACAAAAGGCATAAAAATTTCGGTTGAAACAGCGTTTGAAGGTACTTTTTATAAAAACGAATGCATTCATTATGCGTTTAGCTATGAAATTTCTATTGAAAACCTAAGCGAGGATACCACTCAACTATTAGCTAGGAAATGGACCATTATGGATTCGCTAAATGACAACGAAACCATTACTGGAGAAGGAGTTGTAGGCGAAACTCCCATTATCCAGCCAGGCAGATTTCATAGCTACAAGTCTGGATGTGTATTGCGATCTCCCAACGGCGCCATGAAAGGGTTCTATCTAATGAAAAATCATTCAACTTCAAGTCAGTTCAAAGTAACTATTCCTGCGTTCAAATTAAACGCAGCATTTGCTCAAAATTAAACTCAAAATAAGACTCGAAAGTTGGGTTATAAATCGTAATTTTGATCTTTAATTCATTAAACATACACACATGGGAAAAGGTTTTTTTAAAGTTCCAGTTGCTATCAACGAACCTGTTAAGTCATACAAGCCAGGTTCAGAAGAACGTGAAGAAGTACTGTTAACTTACAACACAATGCTCTCAAAAACCATAGACGTTCCAATGTACATAAATGGTGAAAACGTTACATCAGGTAATACCGAGACGATGCACCCTCCACATGACCATAAACACGTTCTTGGAACCTATCATACCGCTCAAAAAGAGCATATAAAATCCGCCATTTCAACTGCTTTAGAAGCTCGTAAATCATGGTCACAAATGCCATGGGAACAGCGAGCTGGAGTTTTTCTTAGAGCAGCTGAATTAATAGCAGGCCCATACCGTGCAAAAATAAACGCATCAACAATGATAGCGCAGTCCAAAACTGTATTTCAAGCAGAAATCGATGCCGCTTGTGAATTCGTTGATTTTTTAAGGTTCAATGTTCAATTCATGACGGATATCTACAAGGATCAACCGCAAAGCACAAGTGGTGCATGGAACCGAATAGAATACCGTCCTTTGGAAGGTTTTACCTATGCTGTATCTCCATTCAATTTTACATCTATCGCAGGTAACCTTCCCGCATGTATGGCATTGATGGGGAATGTAGTTGTTTGGAAACCCAGTGATAGTCAGGTTTATTCTGCTAAGGTTATTATGGATATTTTTGAAGAGGCAGGGATCCCACCAGGTGTGATTAATGTTGTTTTTGGAGACCCCGTAATGATTACAGATACGGTTTTAGCAAGTCCCGATTTTTCAGGACTTCACTTTACAGGCTCGACACACATTTTTAAAGACCTTTGGAAACAAATAGGAAATAACATCCATAACTACAAAACATACCCTCGAATTGTTGGTGAAACAGGTGGAAAAGATTTCATCGTAGCGCACCCTTCTGCGAATGCCAAGCAAGTCGCTACAGGAATGCTGAGAGGAGCTTTTGAATTTCAAGGTCAGAAATGTAGTGCAGCTTCTAGAGCATACATTCCACAAAGCCTTTGGCCAGACATTAAAGCGTTTTTAATTAAAGAAATGAAAACCTTTAAAATGGGATCGCCTGATGATTTTAGTAATTTCATAACAGCCGTTATTCATGAAGGATCTTTTGATAAACTTGCAGGGTTTATTGACCAAGCAAAATTAGATTCTGATGCCACTATAATTGCAGGTGGCGGATACAATAAAAGTAAAGGCTACTTTATTGAGCCCACCGTTATACAGACTACTAATCCAAAGTATGCTACAATGAGCACTGAGCTGTTTGGCCCTGTGATGACTGTTTTTGTTTATGAAGATGCTGATTTTGAGGCCACTCTAAAACTTGTAGATGAAACAAGCGAATACGCATTAACAGGTGCTATATTTTCTAACGATCGCTATGCCGCTAATGTAGCTACGAAAGCCTTAGAAAATGCTGCAGGGAACTTTTATATAAATGATAAGCCATCGGGTGCAGTTGTTGGACAACAACCTTTTGGTGGTGCACGCGCTTCTGGAACTAATGACAAGGCGGGTTCTGCACAAAACTTACTGCGTTGGGTATCTCCACGAATGATTAAAGAAACATTCGTTACTCCAACAGACTATCGCTATCCGTTTTTGGGGGAGTAAATAAACTATACCAACAAAAAAAGCCACTCAAATGAGTGGCTTTTTTTGTTGGCAGTAATAAAGATTTACAACTCTTGTAAATCTTGGGTCTCTCCAAAATAAGCAGATCTAACGTTGATTGCCGAATTTGAACTTCCAGGAGTTCCGTTACCAGAACTATTAACTACAATGGCAACAACTGACAAGTTATCACTGTCACTTACATTTGATGGAACGCTTGTAGTAATATTTTGAACAAAAATGTTATCAGCAGTTGTAGAGGATTGTGGAATTGGATCTCCAAACAAGTCTGTTAATGATGCTCTAAAAACGTAATCATGTTCAAAATTCACCAAGGGATCAGCTGAGCCATATGAGTATCCGGAGGTGTAATTTGATTGATCATAAATTAAATCATCCTCTAAAACATAAACAACTAGTGCTAATTCTGCTAAAGAATAATCAATCCCAAACTTAACCTCTATTTGAATATCCATAGTGTTACCTGTTAATGTTGGATTTATCGAAATACCTAAATCAGCTCCTCCATTAGTAAAATTTATAACTTGTCCAATATTATTTGGCTCTGGATAATTCCAAGATGTAGTCCTGTTAAGGTTAGCAAATGGGTAACCACCTGAGGGATTAAAGTAACTAACCAAAGGACCTACTCCAGCAACTTCCATAGCATCACCTACATGAATAGCAACAGGTACTGCATTTTCTGTTTCTTCTTCAACTAGTTTAATACCATAAGTAACTCTAGGACACCATCCACACCAGGTCCCTGTATAATCTTCAATCAATACATTTTTCTGAAAGCTTACTGGGCTAGGCAGGACATTAATAAGTGTCTCATTGCTTACAAATGAGTTATATGTAGCTGTAAAAGTAAATGTGCCTTGAGTAGTAGTATCATAAGTGTTTCCTGTAAGGATAGTGCCATCAGCAAGCGTAATGGAAGCTTCATCAGTATAATCAATACCATCGTTCCCTGTAACTGTAAATGTAGCAACTTCATTTATATAGTATGAAGATAAATTAGATGAAAGAGTAATACTTGTTAATTCGTTAGAATTATTTTCAGTAATTGTAAAAGTGAGCTCATTACTAGTTAATCCGTCATATATAGCAGTAAAGACATAAGTCCCTTCAGAACTGAAATTATATGAATTTGAAGAAATTGAAACTCCGTCCAAGTAAAACTCCGCAGAAGATGTTACTTGTTCACCAGTATTGGTTACTAGGTTAAGAGTTATAGTATCATTAAGATTTACAGTATTAGAATTCGATGAAAGTACTATTGAAGTAACTTCAGGATTTACTTCGTCTACGTTTCCAGCACTACCGCCAGTGGGTTCGTTAGAACCACATGAAATAAATAAGTAGGTTAAAAAGAAAGCTGATAAAGTTAAATATTTGCTATAAGTAGGTTTCATAAATAATTTAGGTTTATTTTTATCAAATATATGATTAAAATATAATGTGAAAAATAATATCGACAATAATCTTTAAATTTAACAGAATTTAGTAATTGTAAAAAAAAAAACTAAAAAAATAAAAAAATGAAGAAACTCATAATTTTATTCGCTCTAATTTTGTCAAGCGGATCACTTTTTTCGCAAAGCTTACCCAATATAACTCTGAAAAGTTTAGATGGTAAATCTATTAACGTAAAAAAAGTTTCAAACTCAAAAGACGTGAAGGTTTTTGCATTTTGGGCTACTTGGTGCGTCCCTTGTATCAATGAATTAGATGCAATAAGTGAAGTGTATGAGGATTGGCAAGACGAAACTAATGTAGAGCTGATAGCCATATCTACTGATGATTCAAGAACAAAAAAGAGAATTCGTCCACTTGTGAATGGAAAAGACTGGACCTACGAAATTCTTTTAGATGACAACCAGGACTTAAAGCGGGCCCTAAACATAACGGTACTCCCACACTTATTGATTGTTAAAAACGGAGAAATTATTTATCGAAAAACAAGCTATACACCAGGAAGTGAAGATGAAATATATGAAATTATTCAAAAATACACGAACTAACAGACTTAACCTGATAAAATGAATAAAATACTACTATTTTTAACCTGTATACCACTAGGATTAAGCTTGAGTGCACAGGTCTTGGATAATATAACAATTGGATTAGAAAGTAATACTGTTTGGTATAACGACGATAGTGAGACAGGAGATTTTTTTGACAACGCTAATAATGACGGTGATAAACACATCCGCTCAAATAACTATTTAAAAATAGATTATAATTTTTTAGAAAGCTTCACAGCTTCTGTTCAAATTGAATCTTATGAGCCTTTTGCTTTATTAAATTATTCAAAAAGCTATGAAGGAACAAACCTTGGGACGTATAGTTTAAATTACAGAGATTCAAAATTAAATATTACAGCTGGTCATTTTTACAGCCAGTTTGGAAGTGGACTAATTCTCAGAAACTGGGAAGATAGACAGCTTGGGATTAACAATTCCCTACAAGGAGGCAAGGTCGTTTACGAGCCTGCCGATTTTGTTTCATTAACCGCTTTGTATGGAAAGCAACGTGTAGGATTCAAGACCTCTGATGGTGAGGTGTTTGGATTTAATTCTGAATTGGACGCCGGGGCCCTTCTAGACTTTAGGGAGACCTCATTAGGGATTGGACTAAGCTATGTGGGAAGAAAAGAAGATACTCCTTTTGTAGACCCGACATTTGATGAACTAACCAATTTATTTTCAGGAAGAGTTGATTTTTATCAAAACAAGTTTTACTCAAATATAGAATATGTGCTAAAAAGCGAGGATGCTATTAAGCAAGGCGGACAACTATCAAACCGATTCGTCACAGGGGGGAGCGCCATACTATTCAATACTGGATATTCGAAAAGTGGATTTGGAATTGACGCCACATTTAGGCGTTTAGAAAATATGAATTTTTTCTCTGAAAGAAATGCTGCCGGAAATGCTTTTAACGAAAGCTCCATAAATTATATTCCTGGACTCACTAAACAACATGACTATTTACTTACGAATATTTTTGTATACCAAGCCCAATCTATAGTCAACCTTGAGACTTCGCAATCGGGTGAAATGGGAGGGCAATTAGATTTATTTTATAAAATTAAAAAAGAGACACTTTTAGGAGGTAAGTATGGTACAAAAATTGCCTTAAATGCTTCTTACTGGGCTGGGCTCAGTGGAGATTATATCCAAGATAATCCTGATGCAGGAACTCTACCTAGCTATGAGGTAGAATTGTTTGGATTTGGGGGTAAATATTTTTCTGACTTCAGCTTAGAGATTAGAAAAAAATGGACACCAAAGTGGAGATCAATTTTCTACTTTGTTAACCAATCTTACAACAAAAAAATTGTAGAAGGTAGCGGAGCAATGATCACATCAAATATTGGGGTTATTGAGTCCACTCACAAACTAGGGAATGGGAAATCGATTCGTTTTGAAGCACAAAAATTAAATTCAGATTCCGCGAAACATGATTGGACTGGCGGAACGATAGAGTATAACTTAAGCTCTAAATTTTCTGTTTATGTAAATGATATATTTAATAACGGATCAGATAGTGATACAGAAAAAACACATTTTTTCAACGTCGGAGGTAGCTACACAAAAGGTGCAACTCGTCTAGGTCTAAACTATGGACGACAACGTGCTGGTTTATTATGCGTAGGAGGAGTTTGCAGGTTTGTAGCGGAGGCTACAGGATTAACAGCAAACCTTACCATGTCCTTGTAACACAAGGATGATTTATCGCAATCTATCCTTTATATTTTAATGGTAAATGGACAATTTTTTTTGTTTCAAAAAAATCTTCTTCAAAATATGTGTTTAAATCGTAAAGTGTCGCCTTTTTATATAATTTTAATTCTTCTGTTAAATCGCCCCCTTTTAAGTAGAGTATTCCATTTCTAAGATTGTGCAAACTTTTCTTAGCAACTCTGTTTTTTACCCAACTCACAAAATCGGGCATTGTGGTCACCGCTCGACTTACTATAAAATCATAGTTTCCTTGAATAGATTCAGCTCTAGAATGAGTGGTTTTAATATTTACTAAGCCTAAGCTACCTGCTACCCCATTTACGACATTTAACTTTTTGTTAATACTGTCAACTAGATGAAATTCAACATCTGGAAATAAGATTGCTAAAGGTATTCCTGGAAAACCACCACCGGTTCCAATATCTAAGATTTTAGAGCCCTCTTTAAATTGAATTAATTTCGCAATAGACAGAGAGTGAAGTACATGACGCAAATATAATGACTCAATATCCTTGCGGGAAATTACATTTATTTTTGAATTCCAATCCTCATAAAGACCCTGTAATGCTCTAAATTGGTGTAGCTGAACGTCGGACAATTCAGGGAAATATTTTAATAATAAATGCATGAAAAATTAGATTTACACAAAAATAGCCATTAATCTGTTAAATATGACAGCTAACGGACTTTGAAACTTAAAAATTATTTATATTTGACTAGTGAAACAAAAACTAAAGACATGTTAAACAAATCATTAACTTTTTCAAGAGTAGATTCTGCAAAGTTTTTTAAAACTTTAAATGGTCGTGTGAATGAATATTTTAAATCCAATAATTTAAAACGAACAGGGAATTGGCAATTATGGCTCAAAACCATAGTGATGTTTTTAATTTTCCTAGTTCCTTATTTTTTGATGATGACAATCGACCTTCCGGGTTGGGTTCAAATCTTATTTACAATTGTGATGGGTATTGGAATGGCTGGAGTTGGCATGAACGTAATGCATGATGGGAATCACGGATCCTTTTCAAATAAATCGTGGGTTAATAAGATGATGGGGAGTAGTATATACATATTGGCAGGAAATGTTTATAACTGGAAAGTTCAACACAATGTTCTACATCACACATACACAAATATTCACGGACATGACGAAGATTTAGACGCAGGTCGTATTCTCCGTTTCACAAAACACGCTGAATGGAAGAGTCACCATAAATTTCAACACATATATTCAGTATTACTTTATGGTTTGCTAACTATTAACTGGGCTATCACAACTGATTTTTTACAAATGAAACGGTTTATGAAACGTAAGCTTTCTCACGGTAAATTTCCCAATTATTTTATAAACTGGAGCAAGCTCGTCTTATCAAAAGTGATCTACTGGACCGTATGGGTAGTTCTACCAATGCTAATACTAGAAATTGCTTGGTACAAAATTTTATTAGGGTTTTTCTTAATGCATTACACCGCCGGCCTTATATTGAGTGTCGTATTCCAATTGGCACACGTCATGGAAGACGCTGAAATGCCTTTACCAGAAGCTAATGGTACAATAAAAAACACTTGGGCAATACATCAACTAAGAACAACCGTAAACTTCTCTCCAAAAAACAAGCTAATTAATTGGTTTACAGGAGGTTTAAATCATCAAGTTGAACACCATATTTTCCCAAATATTTCACATATTCATTATGGAAAAATAGCTGAAATTGTTAAGAAAACAACAATAGAATTTAACTTACCATATAACGAATACAAAACTACAAGAAAAGCGATCATCGCCCACTTTAGATACTTAAAGGACATGGGAATGAACCCCGCACTACAAGCATAAAAATATACAATGAGTCAATTACTTTCTGAAAGAATTTTAAACATGGCCACTTCTGCAACGCTAGCAATGGCGGCAAAAGCAAGAGAATTAAAAGCCGAAGGCAAAGATATTATAGGACTTAGTTTAGGGGAGCCTGACTTTAACACACCTGATTTCATTAAAGAGGCTGCTAAAACAGCTATTGACGAAAACTACAATTCTTACACGCCCGTTGATGGATATTCAGAACTTAAACAGGCTATAATTACCAAATTTAAGCGCGACAACAACCTTACCTACACACCCAAACAAATTGTTGTATCTACAGGTGCCAAACAGTGTTTAGCAAATGTTGCTTTAGTACTACTCAATGAAGGTGACGAAGTAATTTTACCTTGTCCTTACTGGGTTAGCTATGCTGACATCGTTAAATTATCAGATGGGGTTCCAGTAGAGGTTAAGACTTCCATTGATAACGACTTCAAAATGACGCCTCAACAATTAGAGGCTGCAATTTCACCAAAAACAAAAATGATTTGGTTTAGTTCGCCTTGTAACCCAAGCGGATCTGTTTATAGTAAAGCAGAACTAAGAGCTTTGGCTGATGTATTAGTAGAATATCCTAATATTTATGTTGTTTCCGATGAAATTTATGAACATATTAATTTTGTTGGAGGTCATGCAAGCATGGCAGAGTTTGATGACATGTATGACAGAACCATCACAATTAATGGTGTTTCTAAAGCCTTCGCAATGACCGGATGGCGTATTGGGTTCTTAGGGGGGCCAGAAGCTATTGCACGGGCTTGTAACAAAATGCAAGGTCAAATCACAAGTGGTGCAAACTGTATCGCTCAGCGTGCCGTTATTACGGCATTAGAAGCGGCACCCACAAAAGTTCAGTATATGATTGACGAGTTTGAAGTGCGTCGCGATTTGATTCTAAATTTATTAAAAGAGATTGAGGGCTTCAGCTGTAATATTCCTGAAGGTGCTTTTTATGTATTCCCTGATGTCTCTGCTTTTTTTGGAAAAACGCTTAATGGGACGCTTATAAAAAACGCCACTGACTTTTCATTGTATCTCTTAGAAGCTGCTCTTGTTGCTACAGTCACAGGAGATGCCTTTGGCAACCCAAACTGTATTCGTATTTCTTACGCAGCTTCCCAGCACCAAATAAAAGAAGCTATGATTCGGATAAAAAATGTAGTTAGCTAAATTATAAACTTAACGGTTTCTCCAGAAAAAAGGAGTGAATAATATAAGAACCGTGAATAATTCTAATCTTCCGATAAGCATTAAGAAAGCAGCCCACAATTTCCCAGCTGTAGGCATTTCAGTAAAGTTATTAGAAGGTCCAAACTCTCCTAAAGCTGGCCCTACGTTGCCTAAGCTTGAAGCCGCAACTCCAATAGAAGATTCAAAGTCTAATCCCAATAAAGCAAAGCCTAAAGACCCCACTATAAAGGATAACATATATAGGATAAAGAACCCTAGAACATTAAAAACTATATCACCAGACACCGATTTATTATTATAGCGCACTGGTAAAATTGCACTCGGATGCAGTGTTCGTTTAAATTCTAAAAAACCGTTTTTTATAAGGACAAGGTGACGAACGACTTTAATCCCCCCAGAAGTACTTCCAGCAGACCCTCCCAAAAACATTAATCCAAAAAAGAATACGAGTAGAAGTGGAGACCATAACGTATAGTCTGCAGTTACAAAACCAGTCGTAGTAACGATTGCTACAACTTGAAAAAGTGCATGCCTAATAGAGCCTTCAGCACTTCCTAATACCAAAGGATGATCAAATACAATTGAATCATTTAAATAGGAATGAGTATAAATAATACTCACTACAATCAATGTAAAGACAATGGTAAATCTAAAATATAATTTAAACTCTTCATCTTGTAATATTTTGCTGATTCTACCCTTAAATGCAAAATAACTCAATACAAAGTTGGTACCGGCCAAAAACATAAAAAGAATAATAATATATTGAATAATTGGGGTGTCATTCCAATGCGCAACACTCGCGTTTTTAGTAGAAAAACCGCCAGTAGATAAGGTACTCATTGAGTGGTTTAGTGCATCAAAGAATGACATACCTGCAACAGACAATAGTAAGGTTTCGGCTGCAGTGTATCCAAAATAAATAAGCCATAATCTTTTGGCAGTATCAGTAATTCTTGGATGTAGTTTATCAGCACTAGGACCAGGTGCTTCCGCAGCAAAAAGCTGCATTCCACCTATCCCTAAAAGAGGTAATATGGCGATCGCTAAAACAATAATTCCCATACCGCCAATCCAATGAGTTAAACTCCGCCAAAACAAAACGCCTTCTGGAAACGCCTCTATATCATTAATTATCGTAGAACCAGTGGTAGTATAACCTGATATTGTTTCAAACACTGCATTTGAAAAATTTGGAATAGTACCAGTAAAAAGATATGGCAATGTTCCTGACAAAGTCATCACAATCCATCCAAAAGCCACTACTAAATAGCCTTCGCGCTTGTTCATTTCTTTTGTATGATTTTTTGTAAACAGCATCGTCAAGACACCAAAAGTCAATACAGCTACTCCTGCTAAAAATAATTTAAATGTTACACCGTCATTGTAACAGAAACTCAATAAAGCTGCTAAAAGCATGAACCCTCCGTTAAATAATAGCAAGAGTCCAAAGAAGTGAAAAATAATTTTATAATTGAGTTTCATTGCCTACTAGTTTTAGTCGAAGTAACTCTCAACTTTTTTTATAGATTGGGGTAAACAACAAACAACCACACGATCACCAGAAACAATCTGAAAGTCTCCTAAAGCAATAAATCCGTCTTCATCACGTATGACACCACCAATAATTGCAGAAAGTGGAAATTCTATTTCTTTGATAAATTGGTTACATATTTTAGAGGTTGGTTTTACAACAAACTCAAGCAATTCTGCTTCCATATTGCTTAATTTAGTCATTGCTACCACTTCACCTCTTCTAATATATCTAAAAATACTGTTCGCAGCTAAAAGCTTCTTATTGATAAGTGTATCGATCCCTATGGAGTGGGATAACTCATAATAATCCATGTTTTCAACAAGAGCTATTGTTTTTTTTACACCCTTAGACTTGGCAACTAAACAAGACATGATATTAGTTTCAGAATTACCCGTTACCGATATAAAGGCATCCATATCCTTAATATTTTCTTCTTCCAAAAGTTCTACATTTCGACCATCACCATGAATCACCAACGTGTCTGGTAGTTGTTCGGCTAGATCAAACGCTCTATCTTTTATTTTTTCAACAAGTTTAATGTTGAAATTTTTTGAAAGATCACAAGCCGTTTTTAATCCAATCTTGCCTCCACCTAAAATCATGATATTTTTGATTTCAGTTTTCATTTTTCCGGTCAATCTACAAAGTTCTTCATCCCCCCCTTTAGAAGTAATAAAAACAACTCGTCTTGCCTCCGCCTAAAATCATGATATTTTTGATTTCAGTTTTCATTTTTCCGGTCAATCTACAAAGTTCTTCATCCCCCCCTTTAGAAGTAATAAAAACAACTCGATCTCCATCATTAAAAATAGTATCCCCTCTAGGTATAATGGTTGAGTGGGATCCCAAACGCTGAATTGCTATAGGTATAAAATGAATATCAGAAAGTAATTGTGCAGCAACTTTCACTGATTTATTTATGATTTTGGCATCTTTAGAAAGTGATAGCCCAAGCATTGTTAGCGCCCCGTCTTCAAACTCATAGGTGTCATTAAAAACCGATTGACTAAGCAATAATTCAATTTCTGAAGCCGCTAGTGATTCTGGTGAAATAAGCTCGTCAATGCCAAATTTTGTAAATCCAACTTCCTCTTTATGGTTTATAAATTCAGGGTTAGAAATCCTTGCGATCGTACGTTTAGCCCCTAATTGTTTCGCCAAAACACAAGAAGTAATGTTAGAGGTTTCCGAAGAAGTCACTGAGATAAACAAATCAGAATTAAGAATCCTCGCATCTTTCAATACTGAAATTGAAGTGGAATCACCCTTTATCACTTTAATATCTAAATGATTATCTGCATATGCAAGGCTTTCTTTATCTAGATCTATTAAAGTGATCTCTTGTGATTCGTAAGATAAAAGCTTTGCTAAATGAAATCCAACTTCGCCAGCACCAGCTATAATAATTTTCATTAATTATCAATTAATTAGATGCGCAAATATACGTTATTTTTAGGGATTTGTTTGTGAATTGCATTTCTTTGCACTGAATTTAATTAAGAAGAAGGTCTCAACACATATGTCTGAAAAAATAACTCCTTACAAAGATAGTACGCTTGGTAAAAAGCAACAGATTGCTAAAATGTTCGACACAATTTCTAACGAATATGACGACCTAAATAGAGTCATTTCATTTGGAATTGATATTAAATGGCGTAAAAAAGTAGTTCAGATTATTTCCAAAAAAAAGCCTACAAATGTTCTTGATATTGCAACTGGAACTGGGGATCTAGCCATTAACTTAACACAAACAGATGCTTCTCAAATTATTGGATTAGACATTAGCGAAGGCATGCTTGATGTTGGTCGCAAAAAAATTGCAAAGAAACAACTTGACAACACTATTGAAATGGTTGTTGGGGATTCAGAAAACCTCCCTTTTGATAACAACTCATTTGATGCAATTACAGTCGCCTTTGGCGTTCGTAATTTTGAACATTTAGAAATAGGGTTAGCTGAAATCTTAAGAGTTTTAAAGCCGAAAGGACTTTTCGTTGTTTTAGAAACGTCAGTTCCCGTAAATTTTCCTTTTAAGCAAGGTTACTATATTTACACCAAAGCACTGCTTCCACTAATTGGGAGGTTGTTTTCAAAAGATAAATCAGCTTATCGGTATCTAAGCGAATCCGCTTCTAAATTTCCTTATGGACAAGCCTTCAACAATATTTTAAATAAAACAGGGTTTATTAATTCTACAGCACTTCCTCAGACTTTTGGAGTTGCCACAATTTACACTGCTACTAAAGAATAAGTATGAGGAATGTTTTAATTATAATTATTGTCTTAATGTCTACTGAGCTGGTTTCAGCCCAGCTGTTTAGTAAAGAGCGAGTGCTTAATAATGAGAATTTTGACAAACCTCGATTATCATATGGGTATTATTTAGGCTTTAATGTTTATGATTATAACATCGACTACACTACGAATGTTATGGATGTTCAAGTACTTAAATCTGCTGGACTAAATGTTGGTCTTGTTGGGAATTTCAGAATCAACGACTACATTGATATACGTCTTGAACCAGGGCTAGTGATTTCAACTAGAGAGTTAAACTACAGCTACACATATTTTAACGGGATTTCCCATGAGGAAAAAGATTTAATTCGCGAAATACAGTCAACTTTTGTACATATCCCATTATTAATTAAATTTTCTTCAAAAAGAATCAATAATATAAAACCATTTATCGTGGCTGGATTTTCTACCGCTCTAAACCTGTCTAGTCAACAGAACAATCCGGAAGACAATAGCAACAATAATTTTAGGGTGACTAAAAAAAATCTATACTATGAACTTGGTATTGGTATTGACCTATACCTCAACTGGTTTAAATTCACTCCGTCATTAAGAGGAGTTTTTTCAATTCAGGATGAATTAGTAAATGACGTTGATCCCAACAGTCCTTGGACCAAAAACATGACACAAATGCAAACGAGAGGCCTATTTATTAACTTTACTTTTCAGTAATATTTCTCTTAAACTCACTTAATATAATTGCTGCAGCGTTGGCGACATTTAAGCTTTCTGTCTGTTTTAAACTTCCAAATCTAGGAATAGACAAGCGAACTGTAATTAAAGATTCAATTTCTTTAGATATACCATTTGCCTCATTACCCATAACAATAACTCCTGTTTTAGGAAGCTCATGCTCATAAATAGAAGCCCCTCCCATAAAAGTTCCATAACAAAGTTTAGAATCTGCTAAAGTAGCTTCCAAATCTAAATAAGTGATATTAACCCGTGAATGTGACCCCATACTGGATTGCACAACTTTTGAGTTATAACAATCTACTGTAGTTTCACTACAAACCAAATCAGTAATTCCGAACCAATCACAAAGACGAATAATAGTCCCTAAGTTCCCTGGATCATTAATGGAATCCAGAGCCAATACCAGCCCGGACCAATTAACCAAACTAGGCAAAGGAATTTTAAAGATTGCCAATACCTTGTTGGGAGTACTAAAGCTACTTATCTTGGCTAATTCTTTTAAATTAACTGCTGTAAAATTTGAGCTATATTTAGAGTAACTTGTATCAGTTGAAAAAATATCTACTAATTCATAATTTGAATTCAAAAACTCTTGAACCACTTTAACTCCCTCCACAACAAACATCTGATGAATGGATCGGGATTTTTTTTGATTGAGACTGTGGATAAACTTTATTTGGTTTTTAGTTAACATCTAAAAAATGTACTTTTGGTTATTAATAATTTAGATAGTAAAGCTAGATTTTATTTATTGATTGTTGAAAGAAACTCTGAAAAAAATAATCGCCGGGTGTATACTGATCACTTTTTTTACTGCATGTAATGTAGTAAAACGAGTTGGATCAACAGATTATTTGTTGACCGAAAATAGTTTTTATGTAAACGGTGAAAAAAGAAAATTAGAAGAACTCTCTAAACTGTCATTTCAAAAAAAAAACACGCAACTGCTTGGAGTTCCACTTCAACTTCACATTTATAATCTAGCACGACACGCAACTGCTTGGAGTTCCACTTCAACTTCACATTTATAATCTAGCACGACCAAACAAAGACTCACTCTTTGAATTATGGCTACACAAAAAACCCAAACGAAAAAAAAGTTTAACATCAAAATTATCTAAAAAACAACTGGATAAATTAAAAACCTTTGGGATTGGATTTAATCAATGGCTGAAAGAATCGGGAGAAAAACCAAATTTATTAGATTCATTAAAGATAAAGAAAACATTAACTAACCTTGAACGCTATTATTTCTCAAATGGATGGTTTGATAGAGAAATTGGTTTTAAAGTTGATACTTTAGAGAAGAAAAAGGCCAAGCTAACTTTTGAAATTAAAACAGGAAACCCATACCAAATAGGAACGATTTCTGAAAAAATAGAGTCTCCCGTTATTGACTCATTATACAAAAACATAAAGAATAAATCCATCTTAAAAAATGGAGAGCAATTTTTGATTTCCAACTTTGAACATGAAAGAATTCGACTTACAACAGCTTTCAGAAACTTAGGAGCTTATCATTTTAGTCAAGACTATATTCGATTTGAAAATGATACTATCGCGACTAAAAATAAGGTAGATGTATCCGTAAAAATACAAAATAGAATTATCCGAAATGATGATTCAATTGTAAGAGTACCATTTCAAACATATAAAATTAAAGAGGTCAATATTTTTACAGATGCAACATTTGAAAATCGATCAAAAGTAATTAATGAATCTGTAAGGTTTAATAACTATAATGTATATGCTTTTGAAAAACTAAAATACAAACCTAAGGCTCTGACAAATGCCGTATTGATTGAGGAAGGAAATCTATTCAAAGATCTAGATCGATCGAGAACCTTTCGCTATTTAAGTGAGCTTAAGTCTTTTAAATACCCCAACATTGAATATGTTGAAAACCGGCGAGACTCTACACTAACCGCTAATATCTATTTAATACCAAAGAAAAAATACGGATTAGGGTTTGACGTTAATATTTCTCAAAGCAACATACAAAAAGTAGGACTTTCTTTTTCTTCTGGAATCGTTATCAGAAATATATTTAAGGGGGCAGAAACTCTTCAAATCTCGATACTTGGTGCTATTGGAGCTTCTAAAGACGGGGCGAAAACAGTAGATAAATTCTTTGACATTAATGAACTTGGAGCAGATATTAAGCTTAATATACCACGGATATTTTTTCCAATTAAAACAGAGGAAATAATCCCAAAATACATGTCTCCAAGCACACGAATCAGTACAGGGTTTACGGGACAAACTAACATTGGCCTTGACAAACAAACTTTTAATGGCATTCTTAGCTATAACTGGTTTCCTTCTAAAAAGGTCACCAACACCCTTGATCTTATTAACTTTCAATACGTCAGAAATCTAAACCCAGATAATTATTTCAGTGTGTATCAAAATTCGTTCAGTCGCCTGGACAATATTGCTATTGAAAGTTACAATACGCCTTCGAGTTATATTACCACAAACTCAAATGGACAATCAGAATTAATAATTTCTAAGGCTGATGAATTTATTAACCTGGTTAATTCAGATGACTCTTTTCAAAACTCAAACCCTAACGACTATCAAAGCGTCAGTAACATTAAAGAACGTAAAAGTCGTTTAATACAAAACAACTTCATTCTTGCAAGCAATTTTAATTTCGTTCGTAACAGTCGTGAAAATAACTTTGACACCAATTTTTCGATTTTCAGACTTAAGTTGGAATTTGCGGGAAATCTTCTCTATAATTTTTCGAAATTATTAAACCTTAAAAGAAATAACGATGGAGCATATAAATTTAACGGCGTACCTTTCTCTCAATATATTAAATCCGAAATTGACTATATTAAACTTTGGAATTTGGGAGGAACCAATGTGTTAGCGTTGAGAAGTTTTTTTGGAATTGCAATTCCATTAAAAAATGCATCAAGCGTTCCGTTCTCTAAAAGTTTTTTTGCTGGAGGCTCCAATGACAACAGAGCTTGGACAGCTTATGACCTTGGACCAGGAAGCTCAGACAACAACAACGAATTTAACGAAGCTAATATGAAACTGGCTTTTAGCCTTGAGTACAGGTATAAGCTATTTGGTAAGCTAAATGGTGCTTTTTTCACAGATGCAGGAAATATTTGGAATGTATTGGATGATGTAACCGACCAAAAAGCAACCTTTAACAATTTTGAGTCACTGAAAGATCTTGCTTTGGGAGCGGGCTTTGGATTACGCTATGACTTTGATTTTTTCATTCTTAGATTAGACACTGGTTTCAAAGCCTACAATCCAACATACAATAGTAATAACCGCTGGCTAAAAGACTTTAATTTCAGCAATGCGGTGTATAATATTGGGATAAATTATCCCTTTTGATCGCTTAATTTAGCGATATCGTTTTCGTACAAAAAACAACGAATCCTATTCCATAAATTTTACGTAGCTACATAAAATCATTACTTTTACAAATACAATAAAACAAAAAAAAATGAGTCACAACATCAAACCAGGCGTTGCTACAGGACGCGAAGTTCAAGAAATTTTTAAACTTGCTAAAGAAAAAGGATTTGCACTTCCAGCTGTTAATGTCATTGGATCTAATACTATCAATGGAGTTTTGGAAACTGCTAAAGACTTAAATGCTCCGGTGATTATTCAATTTTCAAATGGAGGTGGCGTGTTCAACGCGGGAAAAGGACTTTCTAACGAAGGTCAAAAGGCGGCGATAGCTGGCTCAATTGCTGGAGCAAAACACGTACATGAAATGGCATTAGCCTACGGAGTACCTGTTATTCTACATACAGATCATTGTGCTAAGAAATTGCTTCCTTGGATTGACGGCTTGCTAGATGCTAGTGAAGCTCATTTTGCTCAAACAGGAAAATCTTTATATAGTTCACACATGATCGATTTATCTGAGGAGCCTATTGGAGAAAATATTGAAATTTGTAAAACCTATTTAAAACGCATGTCCAAAATGGGTATGACACTTGAAATTGAATTAGGAATCACAGGTGGAGAAGAAGATGGAGTAGACAATAGTGATGTAGATGTTTCTAAACTATATACGCAGCCTGAAGAAGTAGCATATGCTTATGAAGAATTAAGTAAAATAAGTGACCAATTTACAATAGCTGCAGCATTTGGAAATGTTCACGGGGTGTACAAGCCAGGAAATGTAAAACTAACTCCGAAAATTCTTAAAAACTCTCAAGAACATATTACAGAAAAGTACGGAGTTTCTGAAAATCATATTGATTTCGTATTTCACGGGGGATCAGGCTCAACAGTTGAAGAAATTAGAGAAGGAATTTCTTATGGTGTAATCAAAATGAATATCGATACTGATATGCAGTATGCTTTTATGAGCGGAGTTCGCGATGATTTTAGAAAAAATGAAGACTATTTAGCAGCACAAATTGGCAATCCTGAAGGGGACGATTTACCTAACAAAAAATACTACGATCCTAGACGTTGGTTACGTGAAGGAGAAAAAGCATTCATTAATAGACTTAAAAAAGCTTTTGAGGACTTAAATAATGTCGATACATTATAAAAATTGTGTAGTTTTGTACTTTAATTTTACAGTTTAGATACAAATTATATGGCTTGGTTCAAAAGAAAAGATAAAGGGATTCAAACTCCTACAGAAGCGAAACGTGACACGCCAAAAGGACTTTGGTACAAATCTCCAACTGGAAAAATCATTGAAACTGATGAGCTAGAAAGAAATTTCTATGTGAGTCCGGAAGATGGTTACCATGTTCGTATTGGAAGTAACGAATATTTTGAAATGCTTTTTGACGAAAATCAATTCACTGAGCTAGACATTAACATAACTTCAAAAGACCCTTTAAAGTTTACAGATAAAAAAGCATATACAGACCGTCTAAAAGCGGCTCAAGATAAAACAAATCTTAAAGACGCTGTTCGGACTGCTGTTGGAAAATCCAAAGGAAAAAAAATGGTAATTGCTTGTATGGATTTTAGCTTTATTGGCGGTTCTATGGGATCGGTTGTTGGTGAAAAAATTTCACGTGCAGCTGACTATGCTCTAGACAAAAAGCTGCCGTTCATGATTATCTCAAAATCTGGAGGTGCTCGAATGATGGAGGCAGCTTTGTCTTTAATGCAACTCGCCAAAACTTCTGCAAAATTAGCACAATTAGCAGATGCTAGTATACCTTATATATCTCTTTGTACAGACCCAACTACAGGTGGAACTACTGCTTCGTTTGCAATGCTAGGAGATATCAATATTAGCGAACCAGGAGCTCTTATCGGATTCGCAGGACCTCGAGTTGTCCGCGATACAACTGGAAAAGAACTGCCAGATGGATTCCAAACTGCAGAATTTGTTATGGAACACGGATTTCTTGATTTCATCACACATCGAAATGAACTGAAAAATAAAGTCAATCAGTACATTGATTTAATTTTAAATCAACCTCTTAGAGCCTAATAGTAACCACAATAGGTTTCTAATTCAAACAAAATTATTATATTTGCTCCCTGTTTACGATAAACGTAATCAATCGCATAAAAATTATTTAAATAATATTGGAATGTATTTAACAAAAGAAGCTAAAGAAAAACTCTTTAAAAAACACGGAAAAGATGCTAAAGATACGGGATCTTCCGAAGGTCAAATTGCTTTATTCACAGAAAGAATAAACCACTTAACAGGGCATTTAAAACAAAACCGTAAAGATTATAACACTGAACGTTCACTAGTAAAACTAGTTGGAAAACGTCGCTCATTATTAGACTACTTGATGAAGTCTGATGTCTTAAGATATCGTGCGATTGTGAAAGAATTAGGATTAAGAAAATAATACAAAAACCACACATTTAGTGTGGTTTTTTTTTAAGATTTTACACTTTTAAAGTTCATAAATAATAGAAGAAGCTAATTAGAGTTTTTCATTGGTCACACCACAACAACAACAACACAACACCAATGTTTAATTAGAACAAAAATTATGATACCAAAAGTATTTAAAGAGGTCATAGACCTCGGCGATGGAAGAGAAATCTCTATCGAAACGGGCAAGCTCGCAAAGCAAGCCCATGGATCAGTAGTCGTACAAATGGGTAAAGCCATGTTGTTATGTACAGTGGTCTCAAATTACAAACAATCGGATGTTAATTTTCTGCCTTTGACAGTAGATTACCGCGAAAAGTTTGCCGCAGCAGGACGCTATCCTGGAGGATTCTTTAAAAGAGAAGCACGCCCTAGTGATGGTGAAGTCTTGACAATGCGTTTAGTGGATCGTGTACTACGCCCATTATTCCCTAAAGATTACCACGCAGAAACTCAAGTAATGATTCAGTTAATGTCTCATGACGAAGATGTAATGCCCGATTCTTTAGCAGGTTTAGCCGCTTCTGCAGCTATCCAATTAAGTGATTTTCCATTTGAATGTCCAATTTCCGAAGTACGTGTTGCTCGTGTTAATGGTGAATTCGTAATCAACCCAAGCCGTGCACAATTAGTAGATTCTGATCTAGAAATGATGATCGGAGCTTCTGCAGATTCAGTGATGATGGTAGAAGGTGAAATGGATGAAGTGTCTGAAGAAGAAATGGCAGATGCTATTAAGTTTGCTCATGAAGCAATCAAGATTCAAGTTGCTGCACAAGTACGTCTTGCAGAAGCATTTGGTAAAAAAGAAGTACGTGAATATGAAACTGCTGAAGTTAATAAAGACTTAGAGCAACGTATTCATGCTTTAGCTTATGACAAATGTTATGCGATCGCTAAAAAGGGAACTTCAAAAGCAGAACGTAGTGCCGCATTTGCTGATGTAAAAGAAGAAGTGAAAGCATCATTTACTGAAGAGGAAAATGATGAGTTTGGACACCTTGTTAGTGGTTACTACAGTAAAGCTGAAAAAGAAGCTGTACGTGAGCTAACTCTAAGTGAAGGGGTTCGTTTAGATGGTCGTAAGACAGATGAAATTAGACCAATTTGGTGTGAGATCGATTACTTACCTTCAACTCATGGATCTGCTATTTTTACACGTGGAGAGACACAAGCCTTAGCCACAGTAACACTAGGAACTTCAAGAGATTCAAATAAAATTGATATGCCTTCTTATGAAGGTGAAGAGAATTTTTACTTACACTATAACTTCCCTCCATTTTGTACAGGTGAAGCTAGACCGTTAAGAGGGACGTCTCGTCGTGAAGTAGGACACGGAAACCTTGCACAAAGAGGGTTAAAAGGAATGATTCCTGAAGACTGTCCTTATACGGTTCGTGTTGTTTCTGAAGTATTAGAATCAAACGGATCGTCTTCAATGGCAACTGTTTGTGCTGGTACAATGGCACTAATGGATGCAGGTGTCAAAATTGAACGACCTGTTTCTGGAATTGCTATGGGATTAATTTCTGATGGCGATCGTTACGCTGTATTATCCGATATTTTAGGAGATGAAGATCACTTAGGAGATATGGATTTTAAAGTAACGGGTACGTCTGAAGGTATTACAGCGTGTCAAATGGATATTAAAATCAAAGGATTACCATATGAAATTCTTGTAAATGCATTGAAACAAGCACGAGCAGGACGCTTACATATTCTTGATAAATTAACAGAGACAATTGCTGTTCCAGCGGAAGATGTGAAACCACACTCTCCAAAAATGGTAACTCGAACAATTCCAAATGAATTTATCGGTGCACTTATTGGTCCTGGAGGAAAAGTAATTCAAGAACTTCAAAAAACAACAGGAACTACAATTGTAATCAACGAAGATCCAGTAACCGAAGAAGGGATTGTAGAAATCCTTGGAACAGACCAAGATGGTATCGATGCTGTATTAACCAAAATTGACTCTTTATTATTTAAACCAACTGTAGGGAATAGCTACAAGGTTAAAGTGATTAAAATGCTTGATTTTGGAGCGGTTGTAGAATATATGGATGCACCAGGAAACGAGGTGTTACTTCACGTAAGTGAATTGGCATGGGAGCGTACTGAAAATGTATCTGACGTTGTTAATATGGGTGATGTTTTTGATGTGAAGTATTTTGGTCAGGATCCAAGAACTCGAAAAGAAAAAGTATCGCGTAAGGCTTTGTTAGATAAACCTGAAGGTTATGTTGCAAGACCACCAAGAGACGATAAACGTTCTGGGGGACGTGACAATCGTGGACGTGACAACAGACGCTAAAACCAATTAAGTTTAACTTAATTAAACCTAAAAAACCGTTTTTTAATTAAAAACGGTTTTTTTTTGTAACATTAGTCAACAAATACACGTATAACTCAATGACACAACGATTAACTATTTTGAAATAAACCCTTTTAAATGAGACAGCTAAAAATTACCAAGCAGGTTACAAATAGAGAAACTGCATCTTTAGATAAATACCTTCAAGAAATTGGAAAAGTTGATTTAATTACTGCTGATGAAGAAGTAGAATTAGCACAACGAATCAAGGCTGGTGACCAAATTGCTTTAGAAAAACTAACAAAAGCAAACTTACGTTTTGTGGTTTCCGTAGCTAAACAATACCAGAACCAGGGCTTAACTTTACCTGATTTAATTAACGAAGGAAATTTAGGGTTGATTAAAGCGGCGCAACGATTTGATGAAACCAGAGGATTTAAATTTATCTCTTATGCTGTTTGGTGGATTCGTCAATCAATTTTACAAGCGTTAGCTGAGCAGTCGCGTATCGTTCGATTACCGTTAAATAAAATCGGCTCCATAAATAAAATAAATAAAACCTATGCGTTCTTAGAGCAATCACATGAACGTCCTCCTAGCGCAGAGGAGATTGCGAAGGAATTAGACATGACTATTAACGATGTTAAAGAGTCCATGAAGAACTCTGGACGTCACGTCTCTATGGATGCTCCTTTAGTTGAAGGTGAGGATTCAAACTTATACGATGTTCTTAGAAGTGGGGAGTCTCCAAATCCAGACAAAGATCTTTTGCATGAATCCTTACGTACAGAAATTGAACGTGCACTAGAAACGCTAACTCCTAGAGAAGCGGATGTCATTCGTTTATATTTTGGACTTGGGAATCAACACCCAATGACCTTAGAGGAAATAGGAGAAACATTTGACTTGACTCGTGAGAGAGTCCGTCAAATAAAAGAAAAAGCCATTCGTCGTCTAAAACACACTTCAAGAAGTAAAATATTAAAAACCTACTTAGGTTAATAACAAAACCCCTGCCAATTTGGTAGGGGTTTATTTTTTATATTATTTTTGTAATCATAATAACTAGCATATGAGCACTACCAAAATTGCACCTTCTATTTTAGCAGCAGATTTCGCTAACCTTCAAAGAGATATTGAAATGATAAACTCTAGTGAAGCCGATTGGTTTCATATAGATGTTATGGACGGTGTATTTGTTCCAAATATTTCTTTTGGAATGCCTGTGCTAAATGCTATTAAGCAATATGCAAAAAAAACTATTGATGTTCACTTAATGATTATTGATCCAGACCGTTATATTAAAACCTTTGCAGAACTTGGTAGTGATATTTTGACAGTGCATTATGAAGCTTGCACGCATTTACACAGGACATTACAGGCTATAAAAGCTGAAGGAATGAAGGCGGGTGTTGCATTAAATCCACATACGAATATAAAGGTTCTCGAAGATACCATTAATGATATTGATTTGGTATGTATCATGAGTGTAAATCCTGGGTTTGGAGGACAAATTTTTATCGAAAACACTTATGAAAAGGTCAAACAACTAAAAGCACTTATCAGTTCAAAAGGGTCTTCGACACTTATAGAAATTGACGGAGGCGTAACCTCCAAAAATGCTAAAAAACTTAAAGTAGCAGGGGCAGACATACTTGTAGCAGGAAGTTTTGTATTTAAAAGTTCAGACCCCGTAAACACCATTAAAGATTTAAAAAAGATGACAACTGGGGTATAATTACTCACAATGTCAAACAACATTTGAATCTATAAAACTTAACTAACTCAGATCAATAATTTTATTATTTGTTATAATAAGACTTGTACCACGTTATAAAAGCTTCTACTCCGCTTTCAATTGATGTAGATGGAAGATAATCATAGTCATCCTTTAAGCTTTGTACGCTAGCCCAGGTGAGGTTTACATCGCCATCTTGCATAGGCAACATTTGTCGTTCAGCTGTTTTACCAGTGCATTTTTCAATAGCTTCAATAAAGTCTAAAAGACGCACTGGTTGACTATTACCAATATTATACAATTTATATAGTTCTTTATTTCTAGAAGATTTCAATAATGTGTTTTCCACGCCTTTAACTATATCATCAATGTAGGTGAAATCGCGAGAGAGATTACCCTCATTAAAAACTTTAATCGGTTTTCCTTTTAAAATTGCATCAGTAAAAAGAAACATAGCCATATCAGGACGTCCCCAAGGACCATAAACCGTAAAAAAACGCAATCCGATAGTTTCGAAATTATAAAGATGACTATATGTATGAGCCATTAATTCGTTTGACTTTTTAGTCGCCGCATACAAACTAATTGGTTTATCTACAACAGCTGTTTCTTCAAAAGGAACAGCTTCACTGTTACCATAAATACTTGAACTACTAGCATAAACTAATCTAGTTATATTATATGACCTGCAACACTCTAAAACATTTAAAAAACCCGTGATATTACTGTCAATATAAGCTTCAGGGTTTGATATGGAATAGCGAACTCCTGCTTGGGCTGCTAGATTACAAACACTATCAAACTTAAATCTTTTGAAGAGATTAGGCAATTCTTTTCGATCTTCAAGATTTAAACGGATGAACTGAAACTGATCCCCAAAGCTTGTGCTTGTCGCTAAAACCCCGAAACGTTCAGCTTCATTGCGCAAAACTCCTAATTTCTTGATGCGATCATACTTTAGATTTACGTCATAGTAATCAGTAATATTATCTAATCCGATCACATGATGTCCTTGTTTTATGAGGCTACTACAAATGTGATACCCAATAAAACCAGCCGCTCCTGTAACTAAAATTATTTTTTTGTCCATCAATTATCTTCCAATTGATTGGTAAATGAAGCCTATCGATTCAAGTTTCTTTTGGTCAAGTATATTACGACCATCAAACACAAAAGCTGGCTTCTGCATTCTTTCATAAATTTTTGGCCAATCATAGGACTTAAACTCGTCCCATTCAGTAATAACAGCTATGGCATGCGTGCCATTCAAAGTCTCATAGGGATCACTGTGATTTACTAAAAATTTATCATTTTCAGTTTCAGATCGTGTGTTTAATCCATTTAGATCTGATCGTATTTGAAGCAGAGTGACTTTAGGGTCAAAAACTTGCACATAGGCGCGTTCTTCAATCAATATATCTGCTATATAAATTGCAGCTGATTCACGTGTATCATTGGTATCTTTTTTAAATGCCCATCCCAAGAAACCGATTTTTTTTGCAGCGACAGTCCCATGTAAGGATTTAACAATTTGGTGTGCGAATCGATTACGTTGATGATTATTCATAATAACAACTTGTTCCCAATAATCTGCAGCTTGGTTTAAACCTAAAGATTTACAAATATAAACTAGATTCAAAATATCTTTTTGAAAACAAGAACCCCCAAAGCCCAAGGAAGCTTTTAAAAACTTAGGGCCGATTCTTGAATCACTTCCAATTGCCTGAGCTACATCTTCGATATTAGCTCCTGTAGATTCACAAAGTTCAGTCAAGGCATTAATTGACGAAACGCGTTGAGCTAAAAAGGCATTAGCTGTTAGTTTAGATAATTCCGATGACCATAAATTTGTAGTTATAATTTGATCCTCTGGAACCCATGCTGTATAAATGTTTACCAGAGCTTCTATGGCATTCAATCCAGCTTCTGTCTGATCTCCACCAATAAGAACGCGGTCAGGAGCTATTAAATCTTGTATTGCTGTCCCTTCAGCTAAAAATTCAGGATTGGATAAAACTTCAAAATTGACTGCTGTATTTGTGTTTGCTAATATGTCTTTTATCGCCTCTGCTGTTTTAACAGGCAGGGTCGATTTCTCTACAACTATTTTATCGGACTTTGAAACTTTAGAGATTTGGCGAGCACAGAGTTCCACGTATTGTAAATCAGCTGCCATTCCTTTTCCAGCTCCATAAGTTTTAGTAGGTGTATTTACAGAAATAAAAATCATTTCAGCTTCGTCAATTGCACTATCTACATCTGTGGAGAAGAATAGATTCCTGTTACGGGCTTCTTTAACAACTTCAGCTAAACCAGGTTCAAAAATTGGTAACTTAGAAAGATTTTCATTGTTCCAAGCATCGATTCGAGCCTTATTCATATCAACCACAATAACTTTAATAGATGGGTTTTTTTGTGCAATTACAGACATCGTAGGACCTCCTACATAGCCTGCTCCAATACAACAGATTGTTCTTATATTCATTATTTTGGTTAATTTTTAATTGTTCCCAATAAGATTCTATAGCAACTTTTGTTGCTTTTTTAACATAAGCCTGAGAGTGAGGGAAACCTCCTAGTCCGTTTTGAATTTCTAAGATATTAATTTTTGAAATAGTTCAAACAAATTTAGATAAATATTTTTTTAAAATGCGGGGTTCATGACTCTTTTACAACTCCAATAACCGCTTTCATAATATTAGTTTTTATTATTTGGATATTTAACAGTTAAGTTCTTAAAACTCCTATGCCTTTAAAACAAATTATCCCCATGATGTGTAAAGAGTTGTAGATAAATATTCAACAAAGGAAGAAAAAAAATCCCCAAAAATAAATTATTATTCTTGAGGATAAATTGTGACCCAAACTTTCGAAGGTTCGAACTTTATTAAAAGCTTCTATTTTACCAATAGAGTCTAAACATAAGGTTTGGTGTAATTCCAATAGAAAACTTCTCCATTAATTGTATTGGGTCCTCTAAACTGTTATTACCTATGTATTCTTTACTAATTAAATTCTTTCTATTGAAAATATTTCTAACTGATATTCCTGCTTTAGCTCTTAATTTATTGCGCTTAGATATTTTAAAATTATATGTAGAAGAAAAATCAAGACGATGATAAATAGGTAATTTACCAGTATTAATACCATCATTAAATTCTAATCCATCACTACTATCATTTGCAATAGTGTAGGGCTTGCCTGTTTGCCATTTCCAACCTAATGCAAATTGAAAACCATCTAGTTTATAACTCAGAGCTGTTGAAACAGAGTGTGAAATATTAGATTTTGATGTAAAATTTTTATTATTATTTAGATTTTCAAATTTACTATCTGATTTATTAAAAGAATAACTTAACCAAGAGTTGAAACCATTAAATCGTTTTTTGACAAAAACATCTAATCCAACAATATTCTGCCCACCGATATTAAAACTACTATTTTCAGGATTTAAAAAACCCAGTGATAGAGCTGTAATATTTTTTAATTTTTTGTAATAGGTATCTATATCGATACTCAATCTATTTTTACTATAAATAAATCCTGCAGAAACTTGCTGACCATTAGTAATGGGAAACGCATTACCATCTGCTAATCTCCACAGTCTATTTTCTAGTGAAAGATCACTTAATATAGTTTCATCAATCTCACTGATAATTTGGTTCTTAATTTCGGCAGTGGCCTGAAATTTTAAGTTTTTTAGAAGTGGTTTATATACAACTATTCTAGGCTCTAGCCTCACAGCATCTAGTTCATTAAAATAAGTAGTTCGTAAACCAAAAGAAAGATTAAACAGTTTTGGGTTTTTATAGTTGTACTGACCATATACACTATGCGTTTGTATCGTATTATCCTCTGTATCTAAAACAAATGAAAGGTTTGTCGTATTTAAAAATGCAAAAGCAACGTCTTTGAGTGCGTATTGGTAACCAAATGTAATTTGAGTCGCTTTTGATCGATCAATTGTAACTTCTGACGAAAAACCTGAATCAAAGATGGTATTTCGTTTTTCAAAATCAGAAACCTGCGTATCACCTTCAACTGTAATAAAATTATAGTTAAGCTTGTAATCAGAAAAAAAGGCGTTTGTATTTTGAGTTATTTTTTCGTTCCACTTCATCCTCCAACCTAGTCCGTAACCAATATTACTTGTTACTAGTTTGTCATTAAGTCTCCGATTGTTTTCAGTATCATCAAGAGTATAATCCAATTGATTATCGATAGAGATTATACTAGCGTAAAGACTGTTATTTTTATTGGGCTTAAAATTTAGTTTCACACTATAATCCAAAAACGAAAACATATTATTTCCATCATCAGATTGATTGATTTTTGTGCCTTCGAAAACTTTATCAGTTAATTGGTTGAATGTAAATGTTTTTAATGCATCATCATAGCTTCGTCTAAAGGACCCTATAATATTTAATTTATCTTCTACAATAGGGACTTCTAATAGTGCATCTGCGTTAATTCCGTTAAAACCAAACTGAGACTTTACAGTTTTAGACATAGTAGATTTAGAGGATATATCGATAACACTCGACAAGCGTTCACCATATCTCGAATGAGTCCCTTTGTTTATAAATTTAATTTCTGAAGTTACATTTGGGTTTAATGGAGAGATCATGCCAAATAGATGGCCTTTGTGATAGATGTTTATACCATCCCAAATCAATCTATTTTGATCTGAAGATCCGCCTCTAACAAAAAAACCGGAAGCTGTCTCATTGGGACTTAAAACTCCTGGTAACAACTGAACACTTTCCAAAATATCTGGCTCAGTAAGACCAGGTAAAATACCTAGTTTAGAAGGTAAAAGCTTAAAAGAGGCATCATTGTTTTTTTCAATACCTTTTGTTAGATAACTGCGTACAATAACTTTATCGAGCTCATTTACATCTATATTTTCCTTCACAAATTGGTTGATAATGATATAGCGATTATTTACTATTTTGTAACTAAGCTTAACAGGAAACTCTAAAGCTTGTAAAACTTCTCTCAAGGTACGTTTTTGTCTTTTTAATGATATACGCTTGTTAATTATATCATTATCATTGTAAGAAAATAGCACATCATAAGTATATTCTATCTTAGTAAAAGCTTCTGCAACTAATTCATCTTTAAACTCTATGTAAAAAGCCTCTTCTTGCGAAGAGGCTAATAATGGGAGTAATATTAAAAAATAGACATAGAATAACCTCATCTTTAGTATCTCAGTTTAATTTTATGTTTTTCTTTTTCATTATACCTGATTTTTAGTGCATCAAAAACAGTAATTAAGGCAATATTGAGGTTTTTATGTGGGAAACTTCCAGAAAAAATCGTTGAATCATCGATTAATTCTGAATCTATTTTAATGTTGTATTGGTCTTCTAGAGCTGTAATTACATATTTAATTGGTACACTTTTAAATGTACTTTCTCCGTCAATCCATGTTGGTTGTAAAAGTTGAGTAGTTGAAGATTCCGATGAACTTCCATTAATTTTCCTAAAACTATTTGTTGGTAATAAAATATAATCTAATGAATTCGAATTCACCCTTACCTTACCTTGATAACACACGACATCAAAAAAATCTTTTTTAGAATTTACATTAAACTGAGTCCCTAAAACTGTCACCGAACCATTGTTTGTATTCACGGTAAAGGTGCTTCCCTTTTCGACCTTAAAATAAGCTTCCCCGTCTAAGGTTAATTGTCTACTCTCTTTCCAATCACTGTCATTAAAAGCAATGGTAGAATTGGAGTTTAAAATTACTTGAGAACCATCCAGAAGTGTAATAGTTTTGGTTTCACCAAAATTAGTTTCATGGGTAATACCATTGTTCCCTAAAATTGAAAACAACCCAAATAGGAAAACAATCGAAGCTGCAACTCCAATAGACCAACGCACAGAATACAAATTACGAACTCTAGTCTTTTTATTAGCTATCTTTTGTTGAATTTTATTAAATGAATCTTCAGTTGATGCATTTAATTGATCCGAAGCATCTAAACCTTTTCGCAACTTTAAATAAGCATTATAATCAGCCTCACTAATACATTTTTTTAATTCTGTATCTGTGAGATTTCCTTCCAGCCATTGTGCTAAAAACGTATCTTCGTTACTATGTAAATTCTGATTTTCCATTCTATTTCTATACTTAAGACAACTAACTACATAAATACCCTACTTCACGATTTTAATTAAACGTTACCAATTTCTTTTCTCATTACAACCAAGGCTTGATGCATTCGTTTTTCCACAGCTTTTACACTGATATCTAGTAGTAGAGCAATCTCTTTATATTTCTTCTTTTCAATTCTATTCATTAAAAACACTTCGCGCTGTTTTTCTGGCAAAGTTGCAACTGTCGATTCTAACTTTTCCAAAAACTCCTTTTCTAGCATAATAAATTCTGGGGACTCATTAGTACTTTCGTTCTTATTGTGTTTGTTATAATTTTGTACAATTTTTTGATGCTTTACCTCATTTAAAAACATATTATTAGCAATACTATAAATATAACTCTTCACTTTATCATAATCTACTTTATTACAATTCTCCCAAAGCTTAACAAACACCTCCTGTAAAATATCTTCCGCTTTATCAATGTCTTGAGTTTTATAAAATAGAAACCGTCTTATATCTTTTGCATAGGCATTGTATATAGCCTCAAAAATTTTGGACTCACATATATTACGATTATCTTTAGACATTAAACTAGTTATTATTAGACGCCAAAACTATGAAAAAAATAGTTAGAGAAAAAAGTAGGGTTTTTGTTTTTTAAATTGTCTCAATAACGATAAACCAAATAAATCTTTAATTAAAAATAAAAAAAATGAAGAATTTTAAACTTTCAATTTTTAGTGTTCTAATAGTACTTTTGGCTTTTACGTCTTGTACTAATGAAGAGACTATTGTTGATACACAACAAAATACTGAGGAAAGCGAATCTATTACAACAACATTAGGTAGACTAAGTCAACAATATGATGAAAATGGCAATGTAGACCAAACAAATAACCCTGCAGGCAATATTGTTTTTGATTTTTGTTTCGATTTTGTATATCCAATCGAACTTTCATTTAATACAGATACCACAGTTACTGTAAATAGTTTAGATGAACTTATAGATATTTATTCTTCTTCAACAGAAAATTTATTTATAAATGGGATTGCATTCCCTTTTCAAGTTGAGACATACAATGAAAATAGTAATGCTCTAGAAATAGAGACAATTAATAACGAAGATGAATTTTTTAATTTACTAGAAGACTGTAATTTTGACGATATCGATGATTGTTCTTGTACTGAAGAATATGACCCTGTTTGTGTTAATGTTACAGATTTGGATGGTGAAACATATACAATTTCATACCCCAATTCGTGTCATGCTATATGCGATGGATTCAATGAAGAAGATTTTAGTGTAGAATGCGAAGAGAACTTTGATATGGGTGGAAGTGAATGTTTTGAATTTGTATATCCTATTTCAATAATATTAGATGAAGTAGATACTGTAACTGTAAATTCAAGGGAAGAATTATTTAATATTATTTACGGAGCTTATCATATTGGTTTAGTGTTTCCATTAGATATTATCACTGAAGACGATAATACAGTAGTAGCACTAACAATTAATAGCTATAACGAACTGGAAGCTATAATAGAAGATTGCTTTGGCGATGATTATGGTGTTATCGATTGCTCCATTGGAGACATCACAAATACTTTAGCCGATTATTGTTGGTCAATTAATTTTATTGACTCTAATGAATTCATCTATAACTTAAACAGTGATGGTACATATCAATTACAAGATATTGGAGGCAATTCAGGTGGTAGTGTTCTTACATCTGGGGTATGGAATGTACTCGCTGGAAATAATACTTATTATGTAACTTTAAACGCAGAATTAGCTGAGTATAATGATGAATGGGTGATTACAGAATGTGAAACGGACCTTGGGTACGCTAATATAGAAATGGAAAGTCTTGTATATCCCCAAGCTGATATTTATTATATTGATTGCAATAACGATGGTGATGATGATAATAATTATGATTGTTCAAGCGAACAGGGTGCATCAAATATTTTGACAGAGTGTCCATGGATAATTGATTACATTGATTTTAACGAATTTATCTACTTCTTCAATATTGATGGCACATACCAAGTTCAATCTGATAACAACATTCTTACGACTGGAACATGGGAATTTGGAATGACAAATAATGCATATACAATTAATTTAAGTGCAGAATTAACGGAGTATAATGATACATGGGTGGTTTATGATTGTGATGAAGAAATAGGTCTAACACTTGGGAGCATAGATTACCCCCAAGCTGAGATTTATTCTGTTGATTGTGACTAAAAAAATCATAATATAAATATGGAATAAAAACTTGATTTTTAAGAGCCTTCAGTAATTATACTGGAGGCTTTTTTATGTTTCCTGTCTGAATAATAGTTGTTTTAATTGTGTTGAAAACGTAATTAGACGGACAAGTCAATAAATAAAAAAGGGACTGCTTTTCAGCAATCCCCTTTGTGACCCAGAAGGGATTCGAACCCCCAACCGTCAGAGCCGAAATCTGATATTCTATCCAGTTGAACTACTGGGCCATTTTATTTAAGACAACTTCGCTTTCACTAAAGTTGAAATTGTTTTGCCGTCAGTTTTTCCTGCAAGTATTTTACTAACCACTCCCATGACACGCCCCATGTCTTTCATTCCAGAAGCTCCTAGGGAAGCAATAGTTTCAACCACTACTTTTTCAACTTCTGAGGCCTCTAGCATTTGAGGTAAAAATTGACTAATCACCTCGACTTCTGCCAATTCAGGCTCCGCCAAATCTAAACGATTTTGATCTGTAAATATCGACGCACTGTCACGTCGTTGTTTTACTAATTTTTGTAATAGTTTAAACTCATCTTCTTCTGTTATAGCTACATCCGACCCACTGGTTCTTGCTAATAAAATAGCAGATTTTATAGACCGTAATGCAGTTAAGGCTACGGAATCCTTAGATTTCATGGCAGTTTTAAGTGCAGTCATGACTGAATCTTGTAAGCTCATAAGAATGAATTTTTAATTAGTGTACGAATATAACAAAAACAAAACCTCTTGTTATTAAAATTAAAAAAAACCTAAAAAAATGAATTCGTCTTTAAGGTTTTTTTAAATTATTATTTATATCATTAATCTACATTGTCATGCAAATACGAGTTATTAGAGCGTAACTGAACTTCTTCATTATCGTCTAGACCAATTGTAGTTCTAGAGGCATGTGTTTCTGATGAATGCTCTACATCTTCCAAGCTAACCCCTTGACGCTTGTAGGCCGGCTCTTTTTCAATTTCTTCTATCTTAGACGTATTAAACTTGTAATTAAAAGCTTTCATTTTTTGTCGTCTTTCGTCTGCTCTATCTATAAGTGTTTTAGAAATTGGACTGTTAAAGGGATCTTGTTTTTCCTCGGGGACGGACGTGACTACACGTTCTTTAATTGTAACCTTAGTAAACACCATTTCCTCTTCTATTTCTACCGGTGCTTCTAGCTTTCCACCTTCGTAGCTCTTGTCTGTTTGTTCTAATATAATATGATCGTCCAAAGCGTAACGCATTTCACCATCTTCATTTGCTTCAGTTACTGGGATGAGTTCAATATAGTCGTTAACTTCAATTTCATTGACATTATCCTCTAAAGTGAAAACTTCAACTTCCTCAGATTCTGATAACGCAGCTTTATTAGAGATTGGTAAATCAAATGTTAACATGGTTTGATCTTCTTGCTCAGATTCGAGTTCAATATCGTCTACCTGTGGCGTAGACACCTCATTAATTATAAAATCATTCTCATCAACATCTAAGTCTACAGTTTCGTAAACGACATCAATATTTTTGATTAGTTCGGAGGTTGGAATTAAATCCATCGCTACTAAAGCATCTTCTTGGACTTCACTAGTATCTTCTTCAAGATTATATATAATCGTTTCTTGTTTGGCTGGTTCTTGATGCGTTATTGGGGCACATACAGGCTCAGCTAGCATTAAATCATGTTCCATCGTTTGCTCATCTTCCAGAGCATGCACTACTTTTTTTACTTCCGTATTTGTAATTTCATTTTGTTGATCGACGTCAAACCCTGTGGCAATAATTGTAACTGAAATAGCTTCACCTAAGCTGTCATCTTCCCCTACTCCCATGATAATGTTGGCGCCATAACCGGCCTCGGCTTGAATATGATCATTTATTTCACCTATTTCGTCAATCGTAATTTCTTGAGAGCCAGAGACGATCAGCAGTAATACGTTTTTTGCACCGGTAATTTTATTATCATTAAGTAGTGGAGAATCTAAAGCTGTTGTAATGGCCTCTTGTGCTCTGTTTTGGCCTGAAGAGGTTGAAGAACCCATAATCGCAGTTCCGCTATTACTCAGTACTGTTTTAGCATCCCGTAAATCAATGTTTTGCATGTAGTGATGCGTAATAACTTCTGCAATTCCGCGTGCAGCAGTAGAAAGAACTTCATCGGCTTTAGAGAAACCAGCTTTAAACCCTAAATTACCATAAACTTCTCTAAGCTTATTGTTGTTTATAATCACTAATGAATCAACCGTTTTACGAAACTTCTCAATACCTTGGTGTGCTTGTGAATTTCTGATTTTCCCTTCAAACTCAAAGGGCATTGTAACGATTCCTACCGTAAGAATATCCATTTCCTTAGCCATTTTAGCTATGATTGGGGCAGCACCAGTCCCTGTTCCACCTCCCATACCAGCGGTGATGAATACCATTTTGGTGTTAGACGTTAACATGGTTCGAATATCTTCTAAGCTTTCGACTGCAGATTGCTCTCCAATTTCAGGATTTGCTCCGGCACCTAAACCTTCAGTAAGATTGACTCCTAGTTGAATTTTGTTGGGAACTCCACTATTATTTAAAGCCTGTGAATCGGTGTTACAGATCACAAAATCGACCCCCTTGATTCCTTGTTTAAACATGTGGTTAATAGCATTACTTCCTCCCCCACCAACGCCAATAACTTTTATGACGTTAGATTGGTTCTTTGGCAAGTCGAATGTGATTCCAAAATCATTACTGCTGCTCATATACTTAATTTTACTGGTTATTATTTTATTCTGCGTTATCCAAAAAGTCTTTAACTCTTTCTGTTAGTTTATCTAAAAACCCTCTAGAATTATCTCTTGGGGCTTCTGGAGTTGGAGTGACCTCTTCTTCCGCTTCACTATCATTGTTTTCTGGCATTTCTGTCATTGTTTTTTCTTGTCGCATCAAGCTATCCATCACTAATCCTACTGCAGTGGCATAATCCATCACTAATCCTACTGCAGTGGCATACATTGGACTTGTAATATCGCTGTCACTGTCCCCTGCCAAATGCTCATTTGGATACCCAACTCTCGTATCCATTCCTGTGATATATTCGACCAACTGCTTTAAGTGCTTTAGCTGACTACCACCACCTGTTAATACGATGCCGGCAATTAATTTTTTCTTTTGCTCTTCGTGGCCATAATTTTTAATTTCAACATAAACCTGCTCTATAATTTCAACTACTCTAGCATGTATTATTTTAGATAGGTTTTTAAGTGTAATTTCTTTAGGATCACGCCCTCTTAAACCCGGGATTGAAACAATCTCGTTATCTTTATTTTCACCTGGCCAGGCAGATCCAAATTTGATTTTCAATAATTCAGCTTGCTTTTCTATAATCGAGCAACCCTCTTTGATATCTTCAGTAATTACATTTCCTCCAAATGGGATTACAGCTGTATGTCTGATAATTCCATCTTTAAAAACAGCTAAATCTGTAGTACCACCTCCGATATCTATCAAAGCGACTCCAGCTTCTTTTTCTTCTTGGCTTAGTACAGCATTTGCCGAAGCCAAAGGTTCAAGAGTAATGCCCTCTAAGTTCAAGCCTGCTGTTTGCACACATCTTCCAATATTTCTAATCGAAGATACCTGACCAACAACGACGTGAAAATTGGCTTCAAGACGTTCGCCATACATACCAATAGGTTCTTTAATTTCAGCCTGTCCATCTACTTTATAATCCTGAGGTAAGACATGGATAATTTCTTCTCCTGGCAACATTACCAGCTTATGAACCTGATTAATAAGACGATCAATATCTTCTTCATTAATTACTAATTCAGAGTTTTCTCTGGTAATATAGTCACTATGCTGAAGGCTACGTATGTGCTGACCTGCAATACCTACAGTGACCTCACCAATTTTTAGACCTGAATCTGCCTCAGATTCAGAAACAGCTTGTTGAATAGACTGAATCGTTTGTGTGATATTATTCACAACTCCTCTGTGGACTCCAAGACTTTTAGACTTTCCTATACCGAGTATTTCTAGTTTATCATACTCATTTTTACGACCTACCATCGCTACAATTTTTGTGGTACCAATATCTAATCCTACTGAAATATTCTGAGCTTCCATACAATTATTTTTTTGTGCAAACAACTTGATTATCAAATTGCAAATTCACGCTTTTATAAACATCTAGCATCGTATCTTTTTTAGCTTTTTGATAAAACGCTTTTAAATTTTGTAATTTTATTTCTAGATTATCTAGAGTTCCGACTAACACCTCAAAATCTAACAATCTTAATTTTAAACTTATTTCTTTATTTTCATTCTGATGAATTTCAGTGACATACGTTTTTAAAAACGAATCCTTATAGACCGTCAATGCTACCTTGTAGACCGTTTCTAAATCCGCTTCATCGACAATTCCATACGCCAAGGGAACACGTGCACTATGTTGAGACGACAAAGGCATTCTAAAACCGCCTTCATCTATGTAAAATACATCATCGGAAGCAACCCTAGCAATCGGACGTTTTTGCTCAACTTTAACCCTAACTTCTCCGTTTACAGTAAGATACACTTGAGCAGACTTTACCATATCATTTGACTCAAGTAAAAACTCCATCTCTTTCAAATCTATAGCATCTTTTGGTAAAAAATATAGTTTTTTTTGACTTTGTATTAACAATTTGTTAACCATTTCAGAAGTAATAAAAACGTTATCCTCTCCCGTAAACTGAACATTTACACTTGATACTGGACGACTGTTGTTTTTGAAAGATGAAAAGGCATACAAAAACACTACTAAACCTAGCAAAAACAGCCCTTTAATAAAATTCCAACTAGTACGCATAGCTTAATTTTTCTTTTAATTCAGACACTTCAACTCCGATATCTCCAGCTCCAATTGTTATAAATACAGGATACCCTAAATCCTTTATTTCATCCACTATCTGAGATTTCAATATTAACTTTTTTATTGGACTATTAATTTTCCCCA
>Ga0209710_1000282_pt1 | contig 53517 bp, 53 predicted proteins | sample ArcticOcean_MG_C_5_FD_187436 | JGI IMG/M metagenome (GOLD analysis project Ga0209710, IMG submission 187436) | Marine microbial communities from western Arctic Ocean - ArcticOcean_MG_CB4_138 (SPAdes) (version 2) | ecosystem: Environmental > Aquatic > Marine > Oceanic | place: Arctic Ocean...
CCAATTGCCGCCTCTAATTTATCAGCTAGAGGTGCTAACACTTCATTAAACTTTTCGGCGCTGCCAAGTGAGCGTCCTCCTGAAATTACTACTTTTGCATTAATAAGTGGAGGTCGATCAGATTCTATTTTTCGTTCTTTTTCCCATCGAGATAAGTTGAGTGGTTCTGGGGCTTTAGAATCAACAATTAAAGCATTTCCATTCAAACCAACTGCTTTAAACTTACTAGAATGGACTGTAAGAACTTGAATCGGTTCATCACTTTTAATTGTAGCATGCACATTGCCAGCATAAGTTGATCGAATATAAGTATTATCACCATTAATTTTTAAAACATCAGAGATCATTGAAACATCTAATAATGCTGCAACACGAGGTAGAATATTTCTACTAAACCACGTATGAGGGGCTAAAATTACCCTGTAATCTTGGCCTATCTCAGAAATTATATTAGCAGCATCCTCTGCCAGTGGGTGTTCAAGATGAGGGGCGTCAAATTTAATTATTTTATTAACACTATCAATTTTACTTGCATGATTTACTAATTCATCAATCCCTTTACCAATAATTAGTAAATCAATGGATCCTCCCCAAATTTCTGCAGCCCCAATAGCATTAAAAACCACATCATTAAGTTTTTTACCGTCATGCTCAGCTAGAATCAAAATTTTTATCGAAGTATCTATATCTTAATCCCTTCAATATCATTTAATTTTTGTAATAACTCTTTAATATCCTTAACTTTGATTCCTTCTTTTCTTGGTGGTGGCTCTGAGACACTAATTGTTTTTAATTTTGAAGAAATATCTACCCCTAAATCATCGGCTTTTATTGTTTCAATAGATTTTTTTCTTGCCATCATTAAATTTGGGAGTTTTACAAATCTTGGTTCATTAAGTCTCAGGTCAGCTGTTAGTACAACTGGGAGTTTAGTTACTATTGATTCAGTACCTCCGTCAATTTCTCTTGTAATAAATACTTCACTATCTTTAATCTCGATAGAAGAGGCAAATGTGCCTTGACTGCAATTTAGGAGGCCTGCTAACATTTGACCAGTCTGACCTGCATCACTATCTAATGCTAATTTACCTAATAAAATTAAATCTGGCTTTTCTTTCTCTACAACTTTTTTAAGTAACTTGGCAATAGCTAGAGGCTGTAGAACTTTATCTGTTTCGACCAAAATTGCTTTATCTACCCCCATAGCCAAACCTTGTCGTAATACATCTTGATTTAAACTAGAGCCTATTGATACCCCAACTATTTCCGAGGCAACTCCTTTTTCTTTAAGACGAATAGCTTCTTCAATCGCATTTTCATCAAATGGATTCACACCCATTTTTACACCTTCCATATCAACATCAGAGCCATCTGATTTAGGTTGAACTTTGATGTTGTAATCCTGAACTCTTTTGATTGCTACTAATATTTTCATAACTAATTATTCATCTCAATCTTAAACAGGTTTGATTATATAGGTTGATACAGTTTTATTACATTTATTATCTGTATAATATATCAGTAAAATAGATAAGAAGAATTAACTAAATACATTATGAGATACACATTAAGGCAATTAGAAATATTTATAGCTGTAAGTCGATTAGATAACGTTTCTAAAGCTTCAAAATTATTATGCCTGTCACAATCAGCAACCAGCTCATCTCTTGGTGAATTTGAACGACAATTTGGCTTGCAATTATTTGATCGAGTTGGCAGATCATTAAGTATTAATGAGTCAGGTAAGAAATTATTACCTAAAGCAATAGAGTTACTTGATAGAGCAAAAGAAATTGAATCTGAACTTTCAGCTCTCTCGGGATTCGGAGAAATGCATATTGGTGCAACTTTAACTATCGGAAACTATCTAGCTAACCTGTTAGTTGCAAAATTTTTACAAACTTATCCGGATAGCAATATAAAATTGCAAGTTCATAATACCAAGACTATTGTTCAACAAATTATAAATCATGAGTTAGATTTAGGGATGATAGAGGGTGATTGTGATCATCCAGACCTTGAAGTCCAACCATGGATAGCTGATGAACTTGTAATCTTTAGCGCTCCTAATCACCCGCTTACGAAAGAAAAAAATATTAGTATCAATAAACTAATTAAACAAGTATGGATCTTAAGGGAAAAAGGATCAGGTACTCGTGAGACATTTGATCGAGTTTTTGGTGTTAATGAAAAGAATATGAATATAAGGCTTGAATTAGAACATACCGAAGCAATTAAACGTGCAGTTGAATCAGGCATTGGGATTGGTTGTATTTCCAAACTCGCCTTGAAAGATGCATTTCGAAGGGGGAGTTTAGTCCCTTTAGATGTTAAAAATATTCAATTAAATCGTTATTTCTATTTCTTATGGCCAAAAAGTAAATATCAAACTAGTGGTATGAAAAAGTTTTTAAAAATGTGTAGAGATATGACTGCAGGGTTAGAAAGTAGCGATCAAATCGACTTACCTTTAATTGCGTGACAAATTTATGACAATTGAACGAGATGTAATGGAATATGATGTTTTGATAGTCGGCGGAGGGCCGGCAGGCCTTTCTGCCGCTATAAAAATTAAACAAATTGCAACTAGAGAAAATAAAGAGATAAGTGTTTGTCTTGTTGAAAAAGGTGCTGAGGTTGGATCTCATATTTTATCAGGGGCTGTTATCGATCCAGTCGCATTATCAGAACTAATTCCTGATTGGAAAGAGAAGGGGGCTCCACTCAATACCAAAGTTACTAAGGACATATTTAATTTATTTAGTAAAAAAAGAAATTTAAAAATACCTCATTGGCTTATGCCCCCTATTATGAGTAACAAACAAAACTACATAGTTAGTTTAGGTCAGCTATGTGTTTGGCTTTCAAAGGAAGCAGAGAGTCTCGGTATTGAAATTTATCCAGGATTTACTGCACAAGAACCTATTTTCAATGACAATCAAGAATTAGTTGGAATTTTAACAGGTGATATGGGAAGAGATTCGGATGGTAATGAGACAGTTAACTATGCAGCAGGCATTGAGATTCGTGCCAAATATTCTCTTATAGCAGAAGGAACTAGAGGTTCAATTACAAAAATTATTGAAAAAAAATTAAGTCTTAGAAAAAATAGTGACCCGCAAAAGTATGGTCTGGGATTCAAAGAGGTTTGGCGTATAGATAAAAATAAGCATCATCCAGGTCTTGTCGAGCACAGTTTAGGATGGCCGCTTGAAAATGATGCTGGGGGAGGATCCTTTACTTATCATTATGGAGAAGATTTAGTTTCTCTTGGATTTGTAGTTCATCTTGATTATTCGAATCCATATCTCTCCCCTTTTGATGAATTTCAAAGCTTCAAGACCCACCCTAAAATAAAAAATTTACTCACTGGTGCGAAGAGAATTAGTTATGGTGCACGTACAATTAATGAGGGTGGAATTCAATCATGGCCAGAACTAGCTTTTCCTGGAGGAGTGCTTATTGGATGTAGTGCCGGGATGGTAAATGTACCAAGAATAAAAGGTACTCATAATGCTATGAAATCTGGAATGTTAGCTGCAGAGGCATGTGTAGAGGCAATTACAAAACCAGAAAATATTAATAATAAAATTCTTGAGCAATATTTACAAAAACTAAAAGCTTCTTGGGTATGGGATGATTTAAACTCAGTTAGAAATATTAAGCCATTAATATCGAAATATGGGACAACTTTAGGAATGCTATTTGGTGGATTTGAAATGTGGTTAGCATCCTACAAAATCAAATTACCTTGGACTTTGCACCATGAAAAAGCTGATCATGAAACTCTTATAGATTTTGAACAGGCTAAGCCCATAAGTTACTTAAAGCCTGATGGTGTGTATACCTTTGATAAATTAAGCTCAATAAGTCTTAGCAATATAGGCCATGAAGCCAATCAACCATGCCATCTTAAGCTAAGAGATAAAAATATTCCCATCGATTTCAACTATAAAAAATACAATTCACCTGAGCAAAGATACTGCCCAGCAGGTGTTTATGAAATTTTAAAAGAAGATAATTTAGTAAGGTTACAAATAAATGGTCAAAATTGTATTCACTGCAAGGCATGTGATATCAAAGATCCGAAACAAAATATAGATTGGGTACCGCCAGAAGGTGGAAGTGGGCCAATATATTCAAAGATGTAATCTAATTGAAATGAAGCGTAAATATCCTTATAAACAGTAAGCTATATTTTTAGAGCCAGTATCTTTCAACAGTTATATTTCCTGGCTTTGCCCTTCTATTCCTCTCTAAACCAAAACTTTTTAGTGTTACTGAAGTATCTTTAATCATTTGTGGATTTCCACACAACATGAATTGAGAGTCTTCATTAATTTCAATATTTGCATAACTTTGAAAATCTCTTGATTCAATTCCAACAGGGATCCTATAATTAAAACAATCTGCAACCTTATCTCTGGTCACTGTCCGAATGTATGTCAGTTGATTAGGATAAGTTTTATTTAACTCTTGAATAAGGTCTTGATAAATTAACTCATCTAAATGCCTTACCCCATGAACTAAAACTATTTTTTTAAATCTTTGCCATGGCAAGTCTGTTTTTAATAATGCCAAAAAAACACCTAGTGCAGTTCCCGTAGCAACCATCCATAAGTTTTTCCCGTCAGGTACTTCTTCCATTGTAAAGTAACCTGTGGCCTGCTTCATTATTTGAATTTTATCGCCCTTTTTTAATTGGTGTAATTTTGGAGACAAGGTTCCAGTTGGGATATTTATATAAATAATTTCAAGTAATTTTTCATCAGGGGCGCTGGCATAAGAATATGCTCGTGTAATCAAATTATCATTTACCTTTAAACCAATTTTTGTAAATTGACCAGCTTGATGGGGCATAATATCTGCTTTTATTTTTAAAGAAGCTAGATTACTAGTCCATTTTATATTTTCAATTACTTCACCCTGTTGCCACTCTTCCATATTATTTCTCTTTTTATAAAAATAGTACCACATCAATTTTTATGCATTGTATCTCTAATACTCTTCATGCGTCTACCTTAATCTATTTTGAAATGATATGATTAGAATTAATATACGATAGTTAAATTCATAGATTAATTCATGAAAAATAAATTAAAAATTCTAAAAAAAATTTTACGCTTGCATATTTATGTAGGTTTAGGAATAAGTTTACTACTTATCCATTTATCAATTACAGGTATTTTTCTAAACCACACAGATGATCTAGAGTTAAATAAAACATATATTTCATCCAAATGGATTTTAAATTTATATGGTTTAAATGTGCCTAGGCCTTCGAAAATTTTCACCATCCAACAAGACAACTTTAGTCAATTTGATACAGAAGTTTTTTTAAATAATAAGCCAATTTTTTTATTTGATTCTGAGCTTATAGGTGTAATTAAAAATCGTGAAAATTTTATCATAGCAGCTCAGGATGAATTATTTATTGTCAATCAAAGTGGTGCACTGATCGACAAGCAAAAAATATTGTCATTCACTATTAAATCTATAGGTAAATATAAAGAAAAAATAGTGATTAAAGATGAACAGCTTAATAAATGGGTTGGGAAATCAATATCTGCTAAATGGGCCCCGATAATAAAAGATAATATAAATTGGAGTAAGCCTGGCACGATGACTCCGTTAAATAAAAAAGAGATTAAACAATATTTTGTTGGAAATGGTATTTCTTTGGAGCAAATTATCCTGGACTTTCATAGTGGCGCTATTTTTAAGAAAGAAGGTAAGATATTTTTTGATTTAGTAAGTCTTCTCTTAATATTTTTATCTGTATCGGGTATATGGTTATGGCTCATCAAAAGAAAAAAGGCAAAGAAGTAGCTCAATGACTTGTTTGACTATTAATCACTATCTGCTTAAATCAAATAACCTCGTTTATTTAAGAATATTAATATTTATCGTTGTCATTGCTGCTGCTGTTCAATTACCAGAGATGCTAATGGAAAAGAGCTTTCCTTTTTTATACAAGATGCTTGGAGTAGTCCAAAGTGGAAGGTAATCACATTGTTGAAAAAATTGATTCAATTTTACCCCAAACACAGTGTGGTCAGTGCAGTTATACTGGATGTATGCCCTATGCTAATGCTATTTCAAAAGGGGAAGCGGAGATCAATCAGTGCCCTCCAGGAGGTGAAATAGTCATCCGTGCTCTTGCTGAATTAATGGATGTTAAATATAAACCTCTAGATGAATCGTATGGTATCTCAAAGCCAAAAGCTGTGGCTTTTATAGATGAGAATACATGTATCGGTTGTACTTTTTGCATACAAGCGTGTCCTGTTGATGCAATCTTAGGTGCAGCCAAACAAATGCACACAATAATTGAAAAGGAGTGTACTGGATGTGAATTGTGCCTAGCTCCTTGTCCTGTTGACTGTATAACTATGCCAGAAATAAAGGAAATTATTTCAGATGATATTGCAAATAAAGAAGCAAATATCGCTCGTAAAAGAAATAATTTTAGAATTTTAAGGTTAGAAAGAGAAAAAATAGAGCGTGCCGAAAGAAATGCAAAACGTAAATTAGAAAGCAACAAAGGGGAAAAAGGAAAATTAATAGAAGAAAAGAGGTTGGAAATTGCAGCTGCAGTCAGTAGAGCTAATAATGGGGAAATTAACTAATGTCCAGCCAGCGATCTCCATTCCTTCAAAAAGTAGCAAATTTAACCATGGTTATTGTGTTTGTAATAGCAGTAGTTATCTCGAAAGTATTAGCTTGTATATTTATTTTTGAGATTGATTACATTGACTTTCTTTTACCCATTCTCCCATCAGGAGCTTTTTTAGGGCTTGTATTTCAAATCGCTTTAATTAACTGGATAGACCAAAAAGAATAAAAATGAACATTGAAAAAAGAAGAAAAATCTTTTCTCTTCTAAGGAAAAATAATCCAAATCCTTCTACTGAGCTTAAATACAATAGTCCTTTTGAACTCTTAATCGCAGTAATTTTATCGGCTCAGGCCACAGATATTTCAGTCAATAAAGCTACTGTCCATTTATTTAAAATAGCGAATACTGCTGAAAAAATAAGTTCGCTATCAATTATAAAAATAGAGTCACTAATTAAAAATATAGGCCTCTTTCATACTAAAGCTAAAAATATTCATAAAACTAGTGAGATTATTACTCAAAAATACTTCGGTGAAATACCTAACAATAGAGAAGGGCTTGAAAGTCTTCCTGGCGTTGGGAGAAAAACAGCCAATGTGATATTAAATACTATTTTTAAAGAGCCAGTTATCGCTGTTGATACACACATTTTTAGGCTATCTAATAGGATAAAATTAGCAACTGCTAAAACTCCCTTAGCTGTTGAATTAAAGCTTACAAAACTAATTCCAAATGAATTCTTAATTGATGCTCATCATTTATTAATACTTCACGGGAGATACGTTTGTAAAGCAAAAAATCCAGATTGTAATAACTGTCTAATTAAGAAATTATGTGAATATAAATACAAGTTTGCTTAATATTAAAACAATTCTTCCATTCTTGATGGTAACAAGCTAATAATCTTCTTTTTTTCTTCTATTGTCATATCAAACCACTGAGAAATTTCTGTTGAATTTCTAAAGCAACCACTACATAATTCCTCTTCATTATATTGACATACTCCAATACAGGGAGATAAATCATTATTCTGTTCTTCTTCCATTAAATCAACTTACCATGACAATATTTATATTTCTTTTTACTGCCACATGGGCAAGGGTCATTACGCGAAACTTTTTTTGGCTCACTCTCTAATTCAGCTGCTCGTAATTTATCTTCGTTCTTTTTATCTATCTCATTCACTTGCTCTTCATCTTTAACCTGAACAAGCATTAAAACTCTCGTTATCTCAAACTTAATTTTTTCTAATAACTCTTCAAATAGCCCAAATGCTTCTTTCTTAAATTCTTGTTTTGGATCTTTTTGGCCATATGCTCTTAAACCAATTCCTTGCCTTAATTGATCCAATGCAGATAAATGTGATCGCCAATTTTGATCTATTATTTGCAAAATAACTGACCTTTCAAAATGATGCAATACTTCAATACCAGCTTGCTTTTCTTTTAAGCCATAATTTTTATTTGCTTGCTCTTTAATTCTGCTAGCAATTTCTTCGATTGCTATATTGGGCTCCTTCTGTAGCCATGATTTTATATTGATTTTAATTGCATAATCAGCTTTCAATCTTTTTTCTAATGCCTTTATATCCCACATTTCTTCGATACTCTCAAGAGGTATGTATTCATAAACTGTACTGACAATTACATCTTCCCTTATCTGACTAACACTTTGTTGAATGTTGGGGCTATCTATAATATCGTTTCGTTGTTCGTAAATTACTTTTCTTTGATTGTTTGGAACATCATCAAATTCAAGTAATTGCTTTCTACTATCAAAATTTCTAGCTTCGACTTTCTTCTGTGCACTTTCTACAGATTTAGTTACCATCGTATGCTCAATTGCTTCACCTTCTGGAAGCTTGAGTTTGTCCATAATAGACGCTACCCGATCACCACCAAAAAGTCTTAATAAAGAATCGTCTAATGCGAGGTAAAATGAACTTGATCCTGGATCACCCTGACGCCCAGCCCTTCCTCTTAATTGGTTATCTATCCTTCTCGATTCATGTCTTTCTGTGCCAATAATATGAAGGCCTCCGGCATCAATAACTTCTTGATGTCTTTTTTTCCATCTATCTTGAGTATCTATAATTTTTTTCTTATGTTTAATTTTGTCAAGTTTTTCAATTTCCGGTTCAATATTTCCACCTAGTACTATGTCCGTGCCCCGACCAGCCATATTTGTTGCAATAGTTATCATTCCAGGTTGGCCTGCTTGAGTAATTATATGGGCTTCTTTTTCATGTTGTTTAGCATTTAATACTTGGTGTTCTAATTTTTCTTTATTAAGTATTTTAGAAATAAATTCCGAATTTTCAATCGATGTAGTTCCTACAAGAACTGGCTGAGATTTTGTGTGGCAATTCCTAATGTCATCTATAACTGCCGTATATCGCTCTGAGTTTGTCCGATATATTTTATCGCCATGATCTATTCTTATTGTTGGTCTATGAGGAGGGATAATAATTGTTTCTAAACCATAAATCTGGCTGAATTCTTCCGCTTCTGTATCAGCAGTGCCTGTCATTCCCGAAAGTTTTTTATACATTCTGAAGTAATTTTGAAAGGTTATGCTTGCAAGGGTTTGATTTTCTTTCTGGATTTCAACGCCTTCTTTTGCCTCAATAGCCTGATGTAGGCCATCTGACCAGCGCCTGCCAGGCATCATTCTTCCAGTAAATTCATCAACAATTGTAATTGCATTATCTTTTACAACATATTCTTTATCTTTAATAAAGATATAATGTGCTTTAAGGGCGGAGTTAACATGATGTATTAAATTAATATTTGCAGGATCATATAAATTTGAGCCTTTTGGTAGAATTCCTAGTTTAACTAAAATTATCTCAGTATTCTCATGTCCTTCATCCGATAAAATAACTTGGTTCGATTTTTCATCAACCCAAAAATCTCCCTTGGAATCTTCTTTATCTTGTTTTTTTAGTTTAGAAACAACTTTATCAATTCTAGAATATAGGTCAATATTATCTTCAGATTGGCCCGATATAACCAAGGGGGTTCTTGCCTCATCTATCAAGATTGAATCGACTTCATCTACCACAGCATAACTTAGAGGTCTCTGAACTCTGTCTTCTGATGTATAAACCATATTATCTCTTAGATAATCAAAGCCAAATTCGTTATTTGTGCCATAAGTAATGTCTGATGAATAAGCCACTTTCTTATCTTTCGGATCCATTCTGGATAAATTTACTCCTACAGATAACCCTAAAAATTCATACAACTTACCCATCCATTTGGCATCTCTTTTTGCTAAATAATCATTTACAGTAACAACATGAACTCCATCTTCCGAAAGAGAATTCAAATAAACTGCCAGAGTAGCGACAAGCGTCTTACCTTCGCCGGTCCTCATTTCTGATATTTTTCCATCATTAAGAGCCATGCCACCCATTAATTGAACATCAAAATGCCTCATTCCCAAAGTTCTCACACTTGCTTCACGGACGTGAGCAAATACTTCAACAATTAAATCTTCTAATTTTTCTCCGCCTTTAACACGATCCTTAAATTCTTTAGTTTTAGACTTGAATTCGCTATCTTTAAGTTTTTTAACTTTCGGCTCTAACTCATTAATTAAATTAACTTTTTTAGAGTATTCATTCAATAATCGATCGTTTCGACTACTAAAAAATGTATTGAGAATTTTTTTAAACATAATTATTATCTATCTCTTAAGGTATTGTTTCGGGTCAAGGGAATGTTTATTTAGCCTTATTTCATAATGCAAATGAGGACCGGTTGAGCGGCCTGTATTTCCAACATTACCAATTAAATCTTCTTTTTTTACAATATCACCGCTTTTAACTAAAATTTTAGATAGGTGAGCATACCTTGTCTCTAAGCCACCTCCATGATTAATAGTAATTAGTTTTCCATAGGCCCCTAACCTAGCTGCTTTCTTGACAATTCCGCCAGCTGTTGCATATATTGGTTCGCCATGTGCTGCACTAAAATCTATTCCTTCATGAAATGCCCTTTTTCCTAGTATTGGGTCCATACGCCACCCATATGAAGAAGAACTATAGGGTACATCAACTGGATATAAAGATGGTAATGTTTCTTTTAATACTGACTGTTTTAATAGCATTGCTTCCATTTTATTATAAATTTCTTCCCTTACTCTTATATTTCCCATCAACATTTCTAGCGTCTTTTGAATCTCATTATAGCTAATTTTTTTCTCAAGAAATGGCCCGCCCTTACCATCTAATTTATTTTCTTTCTTTAGTTTTGGTAATTTTTCTTTTCCTAATATTTGCTTCTTCATCACATCTTGCAAACGCTCAGTTTGTTGATCAATATCAAGAATTCTGGAATACAACTCTCCAATTTGATTAACATAGACACCTAAATTATCTTGATAGTTATATTTATCGCTAGTTACTTCAAAGTTGTTAAGCCTTATATTGCTATTTAATTCTTTAACTTTATATACAAAAAAATAATTAATTGAATAAATACTTAAAGAAAAGAAAAGGAATGCAATAAACATAACTAAAGCAAGGCTCACACTTTTTGGCTTAGATGTTTTTTTCCCAATAAATAATATTTTCATTAAGAGTTAATCTTGTTTAGTAAAATTAATGTAGCATTATATAGTATGGAACCAATAAAAAAGTTATTCACAGCTAAAGTTTTTTATGAGTATGAGGGGAAAAAATCTGAGCTAGCCTCATTACAAAACCAATTTCTTCAAAATATACCATGTCAAATTCAATCCCACGTAAAAGTTAAAAATAGAATTGGAAGTATCCTTATTGTTGAAGTAACTAATAATAATGTAGCACATAAGATTAAAATGACATCCGCTTCTATCCTAAAAAAAATAAATAATAATGCTTCTTTAAAGTTAGATAAAATAAAGGTTAGAATTGTCGTACAAAGTCCGATACCTAAAAGACAAGCAAATAAAACATCAATATCATCTACTGCCCGCATGAAAAAACTATCTAAAGAGATTTCAGATTCGCCACTTAAGACATATTTGAAGAAAATTTTTAAAAATAAATAATGACTGAGGTAATTATTTTTATTTTAGCAGGAATTTGCACAGGCATATCTGCTGGTGTTTTTGGCCTAGGGGGCGGATTAATAATAGTTCCTGTTGTTACATATTCACTGGTATCATTTTCAAATATGGCCTTAGATCAGGCAATTATCACTGGAATAGCTACCTCATTAGTGTCAATGGTTTTAACAGGAGCAATGGCTACTTATGCTCACACAAAAAATAAAAATATTGACTACAAAATTATTCATAAATTTACAATTGGGATTATTCTCGGAACCATATTAGTTGGATATCTTATTAATTTAGTTCCTGGACAGGTGCTTAAGAATTTCTTCATCATATATGTTTTTTTTGTTGCTTATAGGATCTATACCCATAAATCTAACTTTATCAATAATAATTCTGCCATTAAAAATAATTTTTTCTCCAATTTAATTGGCTTTATCTTCTCTATTATTTCTGGCTTAGTTGGAATTGGTGGCGCCACTTTATTTGTTCCATTTTTAATTAGAAACAACATACCTACTAAATTGGCTATTGGGACATCAAGTGCAATAGGATGTTTAATTGGACTTGGGGCTTCAATAAGTATCTTTATTAGTTCTTTATATTTCGGGCCAATAAATAACTATATGTTTGGATTTCTTTATTTGCCCGCCATTTTGTTTCTTACTCTACCAAGCTTAATTTTTGTTCGACTTTCTGCAAGCTGGCTTTTAAAAATTTCTGATGTCAATGTTAAAAAATTATTCTCATCTTATCTAATAATCATTGGTTTATTGATGTTGTTTAACTAAATTTAACTATATTAATCAATTATTTAAAAAAATTTAGTTATATTATATTGTGAGATAGATTAAAAAGTGTGATAATTGCGCATTAAATTTTTAAGTTTTTTACTTATAAAGCTTAAATTAACACTCATTATCTGGAGGAAGCAATGTCAGTAATTAATATCGCTATAGCAGCAGGAATACTTGCAGTACTTTACGGTGCAATAATGTCGAAATGGATTATTAGTTTACCATCTGGTAATGCAAAAATGCAAAATATCGCAAGTGCAATACAGAAAGGCGCTTCAGCTTATCTGGCTAGGCAATATAAAACTATTACTATTGTCGGTATTATTTTAACAATATTAATTGGAATTTTTCTTGGTCAAGATACTGCCATAGGATTTATTCTTGGCGCATTTTTATCTGGCGCTTGTGGGTTTATTGGTATGAATGTTTCAGTCCGGGCAAATGTAAGAACAGCTCAAGCAGCGACTAAAGGAATTGTGCAAGCTTTTGATGTTGCATTCAAAGGTGGTGCCATTACGGGTATGTTGGTTGTTGGCCTTGGTTTAATTGGTGTTGCGGGATTTTATAGTTATCTTGGTGGAACACCAGATAATCTTGACCCATTAATTGGCTTTGCATTCGGTTCATCTTTAATTTCTATTTTTGCAAGATTAGGTGGTGGCATTTTTACAAAAGGTGCTGATGTAGGTGCTGACCTTGTAGGGAAAGTTGAGGCAGGAATACCTGAAGATGATCCTAGAAATCCTGCAGTAATTGCAGATAATGTTGGTGATAATGTTGGTGATTGTGCTGGAATGGCAGCAGATCTTTTCGAAACATATGCAGTAACAATCATTGCAACAATGGTTCTCGGACATTTAATAGTTTCAGGTGGTGGGGATGCTGTCTTATATCCACTATATCTTGGAGCGGTTTCTATTGTTGCTTCTATCATTGGCTGCTTCTTTGTAAAAGCATCTCCAAAAATGTCCAATGTAATGCCGGCTCTTTATAGAGGATTGGCGATAGCGGGAATTCTTTCTGCAATTGCTTTTTACTATGTAACACAAATGATGTTTGTCGATGGCTTTGTAACAGAATCTGGAAGCTATTCTGCTATGGCATTATTTTACTCATCAATTGTTGGTTTAGTTTTAACAGCTGTTTTAGTCTGGATTACCGAATACTATACTGGAACTCAATATGCTCCAGTTCAACATATTGCAAAAGCGTCAGAAACTGGTCATGCGACTAATATTATCGCTGGAATCGGGATTTCAATGAAGTCTACTGCAATTCCTGTGCTTTCAGTTTGTTTAGCAATTTATACTGCTTATGACTTTGCTGGTCTCTATGGTATTGCTATTGCAGCAACCTCAATGTTAAGCATGGCAGGTATCGTTGTAGCCTTAGATGCATATGGACCTATTACAGATAATGCTGGTGGTATTGCTGAAATGGCTGGTATGCCTCAAAGTGTTAGGAATATTACTGATCCATTAGATGCAGTTGGTAATACAACAAAAGCAGTTACTAAGGGCTATGCGATTGGTTCTGCCGGGTTAGCATCATTAGTTTTATTTGCTGATTACACTCATAAATTAGATGCTGCAGGTATTGGAACAAATTTTGACTTAAGTAATCCGAATGTAATTATTGGTTTAATTATTGGTGGCTTAATACCATATTTGTTTGCCGCTATGGCAATGGAAGCTGTAGGAAGAGCGGCCACTGCAGTAGTTGAGGAAGTAAGGCGTCAATTTAAAACTATCAAAGGTATTATGACAGGAAAAGGTCAGCCAGATTACGCTAAGGCAGTAGATTTACTTACAACCTCAGCAATAAAAGAAATGGTGGTACCTTCACTTCTCCCTGTAGTAGTTCCTGTATTAGTTGGCTTATCCCCTCTTGGTGCACAAGGTCTTGGTGGTATGTTGATGGGCACAATTATAACGGGCTTATTTGTTGCAATCTCAATGTGTACAGGTGGTGGTGCTTGGGATAATGCTAAAAAACATATTGAAGATGGAAACCATGGTGGGAAAGGTTCGGAAGCTCATAAAGCATCTGTGACTGGAGATACCGTAGGAGATCCATATAAAGATACAGCTGGCCCTGCAATTAATCCACTAATTAAGATTATTAATATAGTGGCACTATTAATTGTTCCTTTACTAGGTTAATTAGTAATTAAGCTCATAAAAAAACCTGCTTAATAGTAGGTTTTTTTATGACTAAATCTTTTTACCAGTTAACTGAAAAAATGCTTCACGATACTTTTCACTTGTTTTTTGAATAACATCATCAGGCAAAGATGGTGGTGGTGGCGACTTATTCCAATTAATTGATTCAAGCCAATCCCTCACAAATTGTTTATCAAAACTTGGTGGTGAAATTCCTAATTGGTATGATTCTTTAGGCCAGAATCTTGATGAATCAGGTGTAAGAATTTCATCCATAATATGAATTACTCCTAAATTATCTACCCCAAATTCAAATTTAGTATCCGCAATAATTATTCCTTTATTGTATGCAAACTTATATGCCTTTTTATACAGATTTAAACTTATTAAACTTAGCTGGTTTGTAAATTCCTTTCCGATTAAATTTTCACATGCCTCTATTGAGATATTTTCATCTACGCTACCAATTTCCGCTTTACTCGAAGGAGTAAAAATAGGCCTAGGAAGCTCTTGAGCCAATTTGAGACCCATTGGTAAGCTAATACCACAAATTGACTTATCTAATTCATACTCTTTCCAGCCACTTCCAATAATATAACCACGAACAATTACCTCGATGGGAATGGGTTTTAATTTCTTTACAATAATGGAGCGATTAATAATTTGGTCCACTTCATTTTGGTTCACAAAATCAAGTGGATTTTTATCTGTTAAGTGATTTGGTACAAGATCTCTAAACTTTTCGAACCAAAAATTTGCCATCTTAGTTAACACTTCACCCTTGAAGGGGATAGGCTCGTTCATGATGACATCAAATGCTGATAAACGATCTGTTGTTACAATCATCATATTCTCATCATCTATATCATAAATATCTCTGACCTTACCCTGATTTAATAACTTAAGACTTGAAAGGTGAGTTTTAGTTAATATAGTCATTTTTTAGCTCTTTTTTCCAAAATCTCTATAGCAGGTAATTTTTTTCCTTCCATAAATTCTAAAAAGGCTCCACCAGCTGTCGATACATACGAAATATTTTTTTCCATACCAAAAGCCTCAATTGCAGAAATAGTATCTCCACCTCCAGCCAATGAAAAAGCAGATGAATTTGAAACCGCATGAGCCAATAACTCAGTACCTTTTGAAAATTGCTTAAATTCGAATACGCCGATTGGGCCATTCCATAAAATAGTCTTAGCTATTTTAATTTTCTCAGTTATTGCATTCATTGAAGTAACCCCAAGATCGAAAATCATATCGTCAGGCTCTACTTCACTAATATGCTTCGTAACAGCAGGTTCGTTTTCATCAAATTCTTTACCACAAACAACATCGGTAATAATAGGTAGCGATGCCCCTCGACTTTCTAGTTTTTTTATTATTATTTTTGCTGATGGAATAAAATCTTCTTCATATAAAGATTTCCCAATATTAAAGCCTTGGGCCTTTAAAAAAGTATTAGCAATTCCTCCACCTAAAATCAATTGGTCAACTCGATCTGATAAGGCATCTAAGATGCTAAGCTTTGTAGAAACTTTGCTTCCCCCTACTATTGCAAGCATTGGTAACTTAGGCTGTAAAAGAACTTTGTTAAGAGCCTCTATTTCACTTACAAACAGCATCCCTGCGCAAACTTGTTTACAATGCTCTGCTACCCCATAAGTTGATGCCTGCTTCCTATGGGCTGTTCCAAATGCATCCATTACAAAAATATCAGCTAAGGCAGCATATTGTTTAGATAAGGTCGAATCATTCTCTTTTTCCCCCACATTAAACCTACAGTTTTCAAGAATTGCCAGATTTCCAGAATCCAAATGAAATGGCTCAGAAGTCCAATTTTTAATTAATGGGACTTTTTGATTTAAATGTCTACTTAAGTATTTTGCGACTGGCTCTAGAGAGTCTTCAATTGAGAAATGTCCCTCTTCTGGTCTACCAAGATGGGAAGTCACCATAACCTTTGCACCTTCTTTCATTGCATATAAAATACTTGGTAGTGATGCTTGAATTCTATTTTCTGAAGATATTGTTCCGGAGTGAATTGGAACATTCAAGTCAGCCCTTATTAAAACCCTTTTATTTTTAAGGTTGAAATCACCAATTCTGTTCATATTCAAAACAATTTATTTTGCATTCATCATAGCAACAGCAGTGTCTAACATGCGACAACTAAATCCCCATTCATTATCATACCAAGCAAATACTTTAACTAAATCCCCATCTGCACTCACTTTTGTAAGGGTTGAGTCGAAGTAGCTTGAGGCTGTTGTGTGGTTAAAATCAATAGATACTAAGGGTTCGTCATTGTAGACCAATATATCTTTGAGAGCTCCTTGAGAAGCCTCTAGCATTATTTTATTTACTTCCTCCTTAGTAGTTTTTTTTGAGGGTGTAAATGTGAGGTCTACTAAAGAAACATTTGTAGTTGGAACACGAATAGCAATCCCATCTAATTTACCCATAAGTTCCGGAATTACTAACCCTATTGAAGCAGCAGCTCCAGTTTTAGAAGGAATCATTGAAGCAGCAGCAGCTCGTGCACGTCGAATGTCAACATGCATATTATCTAATAGTGATTGATCATTTGTGTATGAATGAATAGTATTCATTAAGCCCGACTCAATTCCAATATGATCTTGAATAACTTTAGCAATTGGTGCAAGTCCATTTGTAGTGCAGGATGCATTTGAAACAACCAAATCAGTAGATTTTAAAATATTATGATTAACGCCATAAACAATTGTCGCATCGACATCTTTTTCACCTGGCGCTGAAATTAGCACTCTTTTAGCACCCTGCTCTATATGGAAAGAACTAGATGATTTTCCTCTAAAAGCACCAGTACATTCTAAAACTACATCAACTTTATGATCTTTCCAGGTTAACTCTTCGGGATTTTTAGTATTAAGGTATTTAATTTTATCGCCATTGATTATAAAATAATCCTCGGTAGTTTTAACTTCACCTTCAAAACGACCGTGAGCAGTATCATATTTTATAAGGTGCGCATGGCTTTTAATATCGCCTCGACTGCAATTAATAGCTACTATCTTAATATCTGTTCTTTTCAATTCGTATAATGCTCTTAATACTAACCTACCGATTCTTCCAAACCCAGATATAGCAATATTTATAGTCATTAAAACTTCCTCACAAGGAATTAAGGCACCCTAAAGATGCCTTAATTAAATCAATATAATACTTCAAGATTAATCATTAGTGCTTAAAAATGGCTTAATCCTAAACTAATAAGACCTTATTCTAAATAATAGATTTTACTGTTTTAATGACATTTTCAACAGTAAATCCAAAATGTTTAAATAGGTCACCGCCCGGAGCAGATTCACCGTATGTATTTATCCCTACAGATGCCCCATCTAAACCAACATATTTTCTCCAGAAATCTGTTACGCCAGCCTCAATAGATACCCTTTTTACACCAGGTGTAAGAACGCTATCTTGATATTTTTTCTCTTGACGATCAAACGCATGGGTACATGGCATTGATACAACTCGAGCATTTACACCATCTTCCTTAAGAGCTACCTGTGAGTCTATAGCTAGACCCACTTCAGAACCTGTTGCAATTATTATAACGTCAGGCTTACCATCAGAATCCGACAATACATAACCACCTTTACGAATATCTGTTATTTGTGAGTCTGTTCTAGGAATAAAGCTTGTACCTTGACGACTTAATACTAAACTTGTTGGATTTTCTAAATTCTCAACAGCCGCAACCCAGGCGGTCGAAACCTCTGTTGCATCACATGGACGCCATACTTCCATTCTTGGAATGTAGCGAAGGCTAGAAGTGGTTTCTATTGGTTGATGAGTTGGACCATCTTCACCCTGACCGATTGAATCATGAGTTAGTACATAAATCACTCTTTGTTTCATTAATGCGGCCATTCTCATGCCATTACGCATATAATCAGTAAATATGTGGAAAGTGCCGCCGAAAGGTAAAATACCGCCGTGAAGAGCCATCCCATTCATAATTGCAGCCATTCCAAATTCTCTAACGCCATAAGAAATATAGTTTCCTGGTTTTTTACCGCTGACATGTTCAAAACTTGGACAACTTGTTAAATTTGATCCTGTTAGATCTGCTGAGCCACCAACAAATTCTGGTAAAAATTCAGCCAAGGATGTAATTGCATTCTGGGAAGCTTTTCTCGTAGCTAATTTTTCAGCTTTAGCATTTGCATCTTTAATAAGGTTTTCAGAAATTTTCTTCCAATTAGCAGGAAGATTATTAGACATCCTTCTCTTTAATTCAGAAGCTAAATCTGGAAACTCTTTAGAATAGGTATCAAATTTAGTATTCCATGCGGCCTCTCTAGCTTGGCCTTTTTCTTTTTGATTCCAACCATCATAAACGTCCTGAGGAATAACAAAAGGAGCATGGTCCCATCCTATTTCTTTTCTCACTAAAGCAACTTCATCTTCACCAAGAGCGGCTCCATGGCAATTATGCGTACCAGATTTATTTGGTGACCCTTTCCCAATAATTGTTTTACAACAAATCATTGTCGGTTTATCCGTTATCTTTTTAGCTTCTTGGATAGCTTTTTCAATAGCATCAGGATTATGGCCATCAACATCTCTTATTGCATGCCAACCGTAAGATTCAAATCGTTTTGCAGTATCATCGGTATACCAACCATCAATATGTCCATCAATAGAAATACCATTGTCATCCCAAAAAGCGATTAATTTACCAAGCCCCCAAGTGCCTGCAAGTGCACACGCTTCATGAGAAACACCCTCCATCAAACAACCATCACCAAGAAAAGCATAAGTATGATGATCAACGACATCATGTCCTGGCTTATTAAATTCATTAGCAAGAAGTTTTTCTGCCATTGCAAAACCTACTGCATTACTAATACCCTGGCCTAATGGCCCAGTTGTTGTTTCAACACCAGGCGCATAACCATATTCTGGATGACCTGCACATTTCGAATGTAGTTGTCTAAAGCTTTCAATCTCTTTCATTGGAAGATCGTAGCCAGTTAAATGAAGGAGTGAGTAAATTAGCATTGATCCATGGCCATTTGAAAGAATAAAACGATCACGATTAGCCCAATCAGGATTAGTCGGATTATGGCTTAAATGATGATTCCAAAGTACCTCACCAATTTCGGCCATACCCATAGGTGCGCCTGGATGTCCAGACTTTGCTTTTTGAACTGCATCCATTGATAGTGCTCGAATTGCATTTGCTAAATCTTGTCTTGTAGCCATTATTTAATCTCCATAATTAATTTCTTTAGTACAGCCAATTAGGCTTTCTTTACATTTATTAAATTTAATCTAGAATTATTCACTAAAGTAGTCATTCAATCAAGATATCTGCAATTTAATTCTAATTGACTTCTCTCCATTTTAATGAACATCCAATACTTGAAAATTGAGTTTCTGGGCCCTTTTGAGTCCTAGAAATTAACTTCATAGCCTTATATAAATCTCTTTGGTTGATTGCAGGGGGGTTGTCACCCCTTCCAGTTGAATCAAATCGACCACGATATTGCAACCGTAAGTCTTTATTGAATCCAAAAAAATCTGGAGTACAAATTGCATCATAAGACCTAGCAACAGATTGGGACTCATCAAAAACATACGGGAAGGTAAAATTCTGAAAATGTGATAATTTTTTCATTTCCTCAAACGAGTCCTCAGGGTAATTTACAGTGTCGTTGCTAGAAATTGCGATTGAGTTAATGCCATATTGCTTTAATTCGGATAAATCATTAATTAAACGAGGAAGAATTGCCTTTACATAAGGGCAATGATTACAAATAAACATTATTAGAAGTCCTTTTTCACCTTTAACTTTATCAAGAGTCCATAATTTATCATCAACACCCAATAAATTAAATGGCTTTGCCTTCAACCCAAAATTACATAATGGTGTATTTAAACTAACCAAAAAATTTCTCCATTCTGTATCATTAAATAAATGTTAATCAATTTTTTAAACCCCTATGAATAGATTTTACCATTCTAAATCCATAAATATTAATGAAACCATAATTATGGATGATTTCGCTGCCCATCATGCGCTAAAAGTAATGCGTCTAAAAACTAATGATCAATTAATTTTATTTAATGGTGATGGGTCGGACTTCACAGGGCAGGTAATAAGAATAAGTAAGCGTCAAGTTGAAGTCTCAATTAAATCAAAGAAAAATATTAAAAATGAATCAAATTTAAAGGTAATTCTTTTACAAGCACTAACTTCCAGTGAAAAAATGGACTTGATTATTCAAAAAACAACCGAACTGGGAATCAGTGAGATTCAACCAATTATATGTGAAAGAAGTATAGTAAAAATTAAAAATGAAAAAATAGAGAAAAAATTATCGCACTGGCGTCAGGTTTCTATTGCAGCTTGTGAGCAATGTGGGCGTGCTAAAATACCTACAATTCACAAGCCAGAAAATATTATTAAATACCTTGAGAAGACGGAATCTAAAAAAGACACTAAAATAATCTTAAGTCCTGAAGCAACCAAATCTTTAAACAATTTTATTCCCAACATGAAGCAAGACATAAAAGTTTTAATTGGCCCAGAAGGTGACTTTACTAAACAAGAATTAGATTTTTCAATTCAAAAGGGTTTTTCGCCAATCAAAATAGGGCCAAGAATTCTTCGCACAGAAACTGCATCTATGTGTATTTTGTCAATATTACAATATAAATATGGAGATATTGTATAAATTACATTTTTTAGCTTATAATTAACTAAATAATAACAATATATGTAAAAAATACAATATGAATCCAGGTCAAATTGTAAGAAAATTACGCCAAGAACAAAATATGACGCTTGTTTATTTAGCAAATCGTATAAAATTAGACCCCGGTAACCTATCTAGAGTTGAGAGAAATGAATTAAATATAAACTTTAATTTGCTTGAAAAATTATCTTTAGCTTTAAATGTATCTCCATTAGTATTTTTTGACAAAAGCTCACCTCAAAATAATTTGGTTAGTGAGGTCAAGAGTTTCGTTGAAAATTTTAGATTATCTGCAAAGTTTATTAATCAATTTAATAATAAGACCTTTGTTATTGCTATTGGTGGTGAAGTCATTAGTGATAATCAATTAAAGTCAATCGCTTGTGATATTAATTTACTCCATTCAATGAATATAAATATTGTTTTGGTACATGGAATCAGGCCTCAAATTGATAATAAACTAAAAGAGGAAATAAAAAAGACTGAGTTAATTAGAAATATTAGGGTAACAAAAAAAGAAATGTTAAACGATATTGTTGCAGTAAATGGGACAATAAAAACAAATATTGAAGCCACTTTATCTTCAGGTATCTTGGAGTCCCCGATGCTTGAAAGTAATATTAAGGTATCTAGTGGAAATTTCATTACAGCAAGACCATTAGGTGTAATTGATGGTGTAGATATGGAGCTAACAGGGCAAATAAGAAAAATTGATACTAATGCTATAAATGATAAGTTAAGTAATAGAGAAATTGTCATTATTTCACCCCTGGGTTATTCACCCATAGGGCATATATTTAATTTATCTTACGAGCAGACTGCTGCACATGTAGCACAAGCAATAAAAGCTGAAAAATTAATTTATTATATAAATGCAAATGGGATTTTAAATATTCGTGGGGAATTAATTCCAGAATTAACTATCTCTAAAGCCAAACATCTGATTGAAAGTATTGAAGATCCAAACAATGCTCCTTTTATTTCTTATCATGATTTCAATATACTTAAAAGTAGCTTATATGCAATCAAGAATAATATTGAAAAAGTGCACTTAATAAATAGAAATATTGATGGCTCAGTCATAGAGGAAATATTCACAGATAAAGGGTCTGGGACAGTCTTGACAGAATATTCCCTTCAAAATATTAGGACTGCAACAATAAAAGACATCAATCAGATAATAAATATTATTAAACCATTGGAGAAAGAAGGTATTCTCATTGATAGGGTAAATAAAGATATCAGTAAAGATATCAACTCATTTTATGTTATTGAGCATGGCCATAATATAATTGGAACTGTTGCTTTATACCAATATGACAAAATGATAGAAGTGGCTTGCTTTGCAATTCATGAAAATTATCAAAATCTAGGTTATGGAAAAAAATTATTAAAATTTTGTGAGCAAACTGCCATAAATAAAAATATAAATAAATTATTTACACTTACAACTCAATCGGAACATTGGTTTATAGAGAATAATTTCTCCTTAACAGATAGAAAATTTATACCCGATGAAAGAAAGAAAACCTATACTGTCGAACGAAACTCTAAATACTTTATCAAAAGGTTATAAAATATGACTCCAAACGAAAAATCAAAGGTTTTAAGCGAAGCACTTCCTTACATTAAAAAATTTTTTGGTAAAACAATTGTTATTAAATTTGGTGGGAATGCTATGGTTGATGCTAAGTTAAAACGGTCATTTGCTAAAGATGTAGTACTTCTTAAATTAGTTGGGATGAATCCAGTGATTATTCATGGCGGAGGTCCCCAAATAAATGATTCTCTGGATGCATTAGGGAAGAAACCTTCATTTGTTGAAGGAATAAGGGTTACCGATGAAGAAACTATGGGAATCGTTGCAAATGTATTAAATGAGGTCAATAAGGAAATTGTTTTACTGATAAAAGAAAATGGTGGGGATGCTAATAGCTATAGCAACAAAAATAAAATAGGAATTATCAAAGCTAAAAAATTACAAGCTCAAGGAAAATCAATTGATCTTGGTTATGTAGGTGAAATATTGAGTATCGACCCATCCTTTATGAAAGAACTTAAAGATGATGGAATCATACCAATCATTGCACCAATTGGAATAGGTAGTGATAACAAAACTTACAATATAAATGCTGATGTTGTAGCTTCAAAATTTTCAGAGGTTTTGAATGCTGAAAAATTAGTACTAATGACTAATACAAAAGGGGTTTTAGATAAAAATAATAATCTAATTACAGGGCTAATTCCCAAAGAAATTAAAAAGCTAATAGAAGATGGAACCATATCTGAAGGTATGCTTCCTAAAATAAACTCTGCAGTGCATGCTGCTAAGCATGAAGTGAATACTGTGCATATTATTGATGGTAGAGTTGAGCATGCATTATTACTGGAAATATTAACTGATCAAGGTGTTGGCACTCTAATTAAGGATCAATAATTTGGAAGATACTTGGATATTTGACCTTGATAATACACTGCATGATGCGCAAAAAAGAATATTCCCTTTAATTAATAAAAAAATTAATAGATACATCAGTAAAAGAGTAAAAATTAATCTTAGAGAAGCTGATGTACTTCGACAAAAATATTGGGATCATTACGGAGCTACATTAGAAGGATTAACTAGGCACCATGATATTAGCCCAACAGACTTTTTAGAAAAAACTCACACACTTAAAAATTTCAAAGATTTAGTTATACCTATGCAAGGTTTAATAAAAGTATTATCTTCAATAAATGGTCAAAAGATACTTTACACAAATGCGCCTAGAGCTTACGCAAGTAAAGTGCTTAAGGCATGCGAGGTTGAAAGTTACTTTGATGAAATTTTTAGTATAGAAGATTGTAATTTTTTAGCAAAACCAAGTGAAATTTCAATGAGATTTTTTCTAAAAAAATATAAAATTAAAAAGGCTTACTTTGTAGATGATGTAAAAGAGAATCTTGAAACAGCTAATAAATTTGGGTTATCTACAATATGGCTAACTAATGAAAAAGAAAGTCCTTCATATATTGATAAGAAAATATCTAAATTAAAAGATTTAATTACTGACTAATTTTTTTAATCAGAGAAAGCCTCTCCTGATAAACAACTTCCTTAATTTCATCCCCAGATTTTGAAGTATCTAACTCACTTTTTAATTGATTTATTTCATTAGAAAAAAGAACTAGGAGTTTATTTAGATTTTCAAATGTTGGGGCCTTTATTTCAAATGCTTTATAAAATACCGAGATTATATTCAAAATCTCTGAAATAATATTTGGGCGTCTAAAAAAGTCAAGTCGATATAAACAATCTAATTTATCTTCTGCTGTTAATGTTAAAAACTGTTTAAGGTTTAGCTCTTCATCTATAATATTCCAAAATATCTTAACTGACAGGCTCGATATTTTTAAGTCTTTTAATAAATATGTTTGTTTCTCTACCCAAATTTTACGAGACTCAGGTAAGTAATGTTTACCAAAATATGGAACTAGTAGCAACATGATTAATTTAGATTCAATAGCCAACGGTTTTGGGAATTTCTTCATAGCCAACCCTAAGCTAACAAAATCTTCAGAAAAAGAAGGTCTCCAATGGGGAAGGTCCAAGAAAACTTCATTCAAAGCCCCACATTCACAAAGGTAATGAAGCATAATATCTGGGTTTTCTCCTTCTAACCCTTTTCCAACTTCTGCCACTACTCGTTCTAATGATAGGAACTTTAGCTCACCGCTTAATACCATCGCGCTCATTAATTCTAATGTTTCTGTCTGGATTCTAAATTTTACGTCTAATGCTGAAAATCTAGCCGCCCTAAGAACTCTTAAAGGATCTTCGATAAAAGCATCGCTAACATGTCGAATAATCTTATTTTTTATATCATCTTTACCATTGAATGGGTCATAGATATTCCCATCTTCATCTTCGGCTATTGCATTTATCGTAATGTCTCTTCTACTTAGGTCTTCCTCAAGAGTTACATCGGGTGATGTATAAAACTTAAATCCATGGTAACCCTTGCCAACTTTCTTCTCTGTTCTTGCAAGTGCATATTCTTCTTTAGTTTTAGGATGTAAAAATACAGGAAAATTTTTTCCGATAGGTTTGTAGCCTAATTTAACCATCTCTTCAGGGGTGCTCCCTACGACTAAATAGTCTTTATCATTAACTGGAATATCCATTATTTTGTCTCTAACAGCCCCGCCAACTAAATAAATTTTCATATATTAATATTTTTTATAATTAATTAAATAAGTACTTAATTCTTTTAAAGTGGATTTAAAGTTATATGCATCATTCACCTTTACTGTATTACTAGTCTCCATTGATTTCAAATTATCTGTTGTAATAATTTTTACTGGGGATAGCATTAATAATCTAACGAATAAATAAGACATTGTCTTACTTAAACCGATAACAATATTGTATTTTTTATCACATTTGGTTATTAACTTAATAACCTCATAAAAAGTATATTTCTTAGGGCCAGCTAAATTAAAAGTCTTTTTAAAAGTTTTTTTATCGTTAATAATTTTTATTATTATATCCACTAAATCTCCAACATGAATGGGTTGAAATTCAGATTTTGGTGATACTAAAAATATTACAGGCAAAAACCGAACCAAACTTTTGAATAAATTAATAAATTTATCATTGAGTCCAAACACAATTGACGGTCTTAATATTGTCCAATCATTTTCCTTAAATTTATTTTGAATAATAATCTCTGTCTTGTATTTAGAATATAAATATCTACTTAATGATTTTTTACTCACACCTAATGCGCTTAAATGAATTAATCTTTTTATATTTTGCTTTAAAGCAGATTTTATTATTTTGGTAACAAAATCTTCATGTGCCATTGAAAATTTAATATTTTTATATTCATGCAGGATTCCTACCAAATTAATTATGATATCCGATCCTTTAAGGTTATCTGATGAAAAATTTTGTGAGGAAAATTCTAATATTGTAACTTTAGGGAGAGATTTTAAATGATTAGCTTTATTTTTATTTCGGGTAAACACGAGAATTTTAACAGGCATTTTGATTAACTGATTAATAAGTTCAGTGCCAATAAATCCAGTGCCGCCAAATATGGAAATTACTTTCATTAATTTATAGGTGTAAATACCTTAGAGAAAAATAAATTATTAAAATGATGAGTACCAAAGAAATTAAATACTTAATTGCATCTCTAGCTAAAAATAAATACTTTTTATTTTTTGTAAAAAGATAGCAGCCCGCCATTAATGCAACGAATATAAATAATAAAAAAATACTTAATTTAATAAATATCATTGGAGTATGTCTACGCCCTTAATCCCAAATTTATTTTTATCTTTGATGTAATCGCTTGCTAATAATGAAGTCTGCTCGTCTTCAAGGTCTAAATATTCTATTGCCCACTTTGATTTTTGCTCTAGTAATGCTTTAAGTAATCTATTGTTAAGCTCGTGTCCTGATTTATATGCTGTAAATTTACCAATAATAGGCATCCCAATCATATACAAATCACCAATTGCATCCAAAATTTTATGTCTAACGAATTCATCTGAATATCTTAATCCCTCATCGTTTAGAATCTTATATTCATCTAAAACAATAGCGTTATCTAATGCTCCTCCGCGAGCCAATCCATTTGATCTTAAGTATTCTACTTCCTGCATAAAGCCAAATGTCCTTGCTCTACTAATATTATTTACATATGACTCTTTAAAGAAATCTATCTCGACACGACTATTTTCTTTTTTGAAGGCTGGGTGAGGGAAATCAATCGTAAAATCAACTAGAAATCCTTTGTATGGTTCAAATTTGGCAAACTTCTCACCCTCTTCAACTTTGATTACATCTTTAATTACAGCAAATTTCTTAAATTTAGATTGTTCGCATACAACTGCCGAGTTTATCAAATATACAAAAGAGATAGAGCTTCCATCCATTATTGGTATTTCGGAACCATCAACTTCAATTAAAATATTATCTATGCCTGAGGCAGATAAAGCAGACATTAAGTGTTCAACTGTTGAGATCTTGAATTTACCTTTCCCAATCGTTGACGATAATCTAGTCTCTTTTACAGCTTTCGGTTCAATTTTTATCTCTATTGGCAATTTAATATCTATTCTTTTAAAGATTATTCCGCTATTTTCTTTGGCTGGCTTTAATACGATACGGACTTTTTCTCCTGAATGAAGGCCGACTCCAACAGTACTTACTTCATTTTTTATTGATCTTTGAAAAATCATTTATTTTTTCTTCTCATAAATGATGGGATATCATATTCGTCTTCATCCGGCATTGTTACCTCATTAAAACCTTCTTCATCAGGCGTATTTGATCCAAATACATTTGGACTATCTCTATTACCCTGATCTGTAGCTTCTTGTATCTCTTTTTTATCCACCCCTAACTCTGTATCTGGTTTATAAATGAATTCACGAATAACTTCGCTATTCTTTTGATCTGAATTATTTGCCATGTTTAAGCCTTCTCCTTCTTTTGGGTAGGCTAGTCCTGTAGCAACCATGGTAACTCTGATATGATTTCCCATTGCATCATCTATTACATTTCCCACTATTACATGTGCATTTTCTGCGGCATATTGTTTAATTATATTCATTACCTCGTGATATTCTTTCATTTTAAAATCCGTGCTTGCAGAAATATTTACCAACATTCCTTTAGCATTATTAAGATTGACATCTTCTAATAAAGGACACGCTACAACTTGTTTTGTAGCAATTGTTGCTCTATCTGAGCCCTCTGCCGTCCCAGAGCCAATCATTGCCATACCCATCTCACTCATAACCGTTTTAACATCTGCAAAATCTACATTAATTAATCCTGGGTTATTTATAATTTCAACAATACCTGACACTGCACTATATAAAACATCATTGGCAGCTCCAAATGCATCTACAAAAGTTACATCTGGGCCCAAAACCCCCATTAATTTTTCATTTGGTATTGTAATAAGTGAGTCGACATGGTTCACAAGCTCATCTATTCCGTCATTTGCAACTTGAACTCTTCTACCTTCAAAATTAAAAGGTTTTGTTACAACGGCGACAGTTAAAATACCAAGCTCTTTTGCAATTTCAGCAATAACAGGAGTTGCTCCAGTTCCAGTTCCTCCACCCATTCCGGCAGCAATAAAGAGCATGTCTGCCCCTTCAAGAGTCTCGATTATTTTATCTTTATCATCTAATGCAGCCTGCTTTCCTTTATCTGGTCGTGCACCAGCACCTAACCCCTGGGTTAATATCTCTCCAATCTGGACGATAGTGTTTGCTTGACTTTTTTTTAATGATTGAAGGTCGGTATTTGCACAAATAAATTCAACACCCATCACATTCTTTTCAATCATATAATCGACAGCATTACCACCACATCCGCCAACGCCCATAACTTTAATAATGGCTTTTTGTTTTTTACCTTCTACAACATCAAACATAAGTTACCCCATATTCCATTAAAAGTTTCCCTGAAACCACATTTTTGCTCTTTTTAACATATGGCTAATCGAATTTCCTTTTCCTAATCTATCTATATTCCTTTGTAAATCATTCTTACCCATTATTAACAATCCTACCCCAGTAGAGTATCTTGGATTTTCTACTACCTGCAAAAGCCCATCAACATTTCTTGGTATTCCGATTCTAACAGGCATGCCAAATATTTTCTCCCCTAACTCAACCATACCATTTAGCATCGAGGACCCACCAGTAATGACAATGCCGGATGCAATAGCACCACTCATTTTACTTCTAGTTATTTCGTTTTGCACTGATTCAAACAGCTCTGAAATTCTTGGCTCAATGACTTGAGCTAAGGCCTGTGTAGTAATTCTTAATGGAGATTGGCCGTCAACAAGCGGTATTTCAATTTCTTCAGTCATAGAGCATAAGCTGGGCATAGCAGAACCATAATTTTCTTTAGCATCACCAGCAGATTGCGTTGTAGTTCGAAAAGCAACAGCAATATCGTTTGTTATTTGGTCGCCAGCAACTGGAATGACTGCAGTATGCTGAAATGCACCATTCTTAATTAAAGCAATATCCGTAGTGCCACCCCCTATATCTACCAAACAAACACCCAATTCTTTCTCATCTTGAGTTAAAACAGCTTCACTTGATGCTAAAGGCTGAAAAACTAAGTCAATTACATCTAAACCGCACTGTTTAATACATTTAATAATATTCTGACGTGCAGCAATTGAACCAGAAATAATATGTACTTTGATATTAAGCAACTTTCCACTCATCTCTAAAGGCTCTTTGATATCTTGCTGATCATCGATAATATATTCTTGATCTATAACGTGCAAAACTTCTTGATCGGTTGAAAGGTTTATGGCCTCTGCAGTTTCCCGAACTAGCTCAACATCCATTTGGGTTACTTCATCATCTTTGATTTTTACCATAGCATGAGAATTTATACTTTTAATATGACTTCCAGCAATTCCAGTATATACCTCAGTTATTTTACAATCTGCCATTAACTCTGCCTCTTCAACAGCTCTCTGTATTGCCTGCTTTGTATTCTCAATATTAATAACTACGCCCTTTTTTAATCCTTTTGAAACATGCTGGCCTTTGCCAATAATTTTTAAAACTCCATCAGGCTGTATCTCAGCAACAATGACAACAACTTTTGAAGTTCCTATATCAAGGGCAGCAATCATGTTTTGTTGCTCTTTTTTGCTTTTTAATTGTGGTGGTATGACGTTATTCATAAGGCAGTCTTTTTTTCTTTATTTGTTTTATATAATTTCTCATCTAATTTCTTTACTACAAATCCATCTTTATATCTTATATCTACATACTCAACTCTACTTTTCAATTCAGATAAAATTAATTGATAATTTTCTATAAATATATTTAATTTTTTAGCAATATTGTCCCCCTCTTCTTTGCCTAAAAAAATGCGCATTTGATTGTTTGTATAAATTTCCCAAGATAATCTATTTGATAATGAAATTGTACCAATTTGCATCAACTCTTTCTTAAGAATTTCGTTTATTTGATTATATTTTACTGTCATTTCACCAACAAACCCATCTGGACCTAAAAATAATGGTAAATTATCTTCATAAGCCGCATGAAATATCTCTCCATAGCTATTAACTAAGCCTCGATTACTCCATCTAGCTATTGGTTTATGAGATTCTACTTCGACTAGTAAACCAAATTTATCCCAGTCTCTTCTGATGCTTACATCTCTGATCCAAGGTAATTTCTTAAAAGCCTCTCTTGTATCTTGAAGATTTACCCCAAAAAAGTTTTTTTTAATATACTGATTCTTAATTAAATCGACTTGGTTCTTATTAATATTTCCATACTCTCCTGTTATTCCAACTTCATTTATAGGAAATTTTGAACTCGTCATTAGCTGAAAGCATAAAAAAATCAAAGTTATAAATATTAATAAGTACACAAAGGTTGTAACTTTTTTTATTGATCTTTGGCTGCTAAGCATTTGATGTCTCTAATATCATCGTCACCAAATCATCAAATTCAATTCCTGCAGATTTTGCAGACATTGGCACAAGGCTATGATTGGTCATTCCAGGAACTGTATTGACCTCAATAATATAAATATTTTTATTTTTATCAATTATGAAATCAACACGACCCCAGCCAATACAACCGATTGCATTAAATGCATTTATACATAATTTATGAATATTTTCCACCAAAGGAGAAGTAACATCTGCTGGACAAATAAACTCAGTATCATCTCTTAAATATTTAGCCTCATAATCATAAAACTCTGTTTTCGGTTTAATCTCAATGATGGGTAATGGTTTATTATGAATTATAGGTAGCGTGTATTCATTGCCAACAATAAAAGATTCTACAATAACAATTTTATCAATTTTGTACGCTTGCTCAAAAGCAAAAATAAAATCACTCTCATTATTTATTATTGCTATACCAATACTTGATCCTGAATTAGCTGGCTTAATAAAAAAAGGTAACCCACAGCAATTGGAAGCCCTCTCAAAATCATCAACATGGCTAACCTGCATAAAATCAGGTGTGCTAATATTTTTAGATTTCCAAATAGTTTTACATTTAAATTTATCCATACCTAAATACGATGAAAGAATATCGCTCCCTGTATATGGTAAATTTATTGCCTCAAGAAAGGTTTGAATTTCTCCATCTTCTCCATCTTTCCCATGCAGGCAAATAAAAGCCCTATCAAAATCGCTTAGTTGATTTAAATCATCTTTTTTCGGATCGATTGCTACAGCATGTATTTTTTTTCTAAGAAGTGCATTTAGAACCGCTTCTCCACTCTCCAATGAAATCTCTCTTTCATTTGATGCCCCCCCCATTATTACAGCTACTTTTCCAAAGTCTCTAGCTTTCAACTTCATCTCCGATTATTTTTATCTCTCTTAATAATTGAATATTTTTCTTCTCATAAACAACCTTCTGAATATAGATGATTATTTTTTCAATATCTAAAGCGCTAGCATTCCCTAGATTAATTATAAAATTAGCATGTTTTTTTGAAACTTGCGCTCCTCCAATTTGATAACCTTTTAGTCCACAATCTTGAATTAACTTAGCTGCAAAATTATCTTTAGGATTGCGAAAAGTTGACCCAGCTGTTGGCCAATCTAAAGGTTGAGTATTTTTCCTGTGAGCCAATAGTTCTTTTATTTCATTTTCAGCCTTATCTTTATTGCCTTTTGGAAACTTAAACCATGCAGCAAGGAAATATTCACCTTTATTAGAATTTTTTACTTCTCTATAGCTAATCTCAAAGTCTGATTTTTTTCTTTCAATTTGATCACCGTTCAAATTAATCATTAATACTTTTTGAACATAATCCCATGTCTCAGAACCATAGCATCCTGCATTCATAAACAAAGCTCCTCCAACTGTACCTGGTATACCTGAAAAAAAAGCTGAATTAGACAGCCCTTCCTTAGCTGAAAATTTAGATAACTTGGAGCAACTTACTCCAGCTTCTGTATAAATTAGATTTTCATCATTATTAATTTTTCTTAATCCACCATTCATAACTATTACAGTTCCCTTAATGCCTCCGTCACGAACTAATAAATTCGATCCTAAACCTACAATTGTTATTGGTAACTTAATTTTTTTTTTCTTTATAAAGGAAGCAAGGATGTCCTTTTCATCACAAATTAAAAATTGCTCAGCTCTTCCCCCAACTTTCCAGCTGTTAAAGTTTTTTAACTCTACGTCATAATGAATTATATTTTTATCCATATTTTATTTTTCAATAATTTGTTCGGTAAATTGACCGATCGATCCGGCGCCCATTATTATTAAAATTGAATCATCTTCAATTAAGTTAGCTATAGTATTTTTTGCCGTCTTAAAATTGGGTAAATAATGCATTGAAGGATGCTTCAAAGACTTCATTAATGTTTTTGTTGAGATATTTGTTTCATTAATCTCTCCTGCTGAATAAATATCAAAAATAAAAATCTTATCTGGAATTTTTAAAACTCTTATAAACTCTTCATAACAGTCTATAGTTCTAGAAAATCGATGTGGCTGAAATACTAAATTAATTTTTTTATTTCTAAATCCTTTTTTTGTAGCATTCAGTACTGCTTCAATTTCAGTTGGATGATGTCCATAATCATCTATAACTTTAATATTTTTATTTTGTATAAGAACATTGTTATAAATTTCATATCTTCTTGCTACACCTTCAAAATTAATAAGAGCTTTTTGTATACTATCTTTTGATACGCCATACTCTAATGCAATTGCAATTGCTGCCAAAGTATTTCTTACAAAATGCTCACCAGGAAAATTAATTGTAATATCAAATTCGTTTTGATTATACTTATTATCTACAACCTTAAAGTGAACCTTGTTTCCTTCGTGTTTTATTTTAACTGCTTGAATATCGACTTTATTCTTTAAACCATATGTAACTATTGGCCTTGATATTTTTGGCATAATACTCTTCGCATGCTTATCATCTGTACATAAAAATATTGACCCATAAAATGGTACTTGATGAGCAAAGTCTATATATGTTTGTTTTAGGCTCTCAAAGTTATTTTGATATGTACCTAAATGATCGTTATCAATGTTTGTAATTATTGCACTCACAGGATTTAAATGAAGAAATGATGCATCTGACTCATCTGCTTCAACAATCATTAAATCACTATCACCAAGCTTAGCACTTGCATTCATTGAATTAAGCCTACCTCCAATTACATATGTTGGATCAAGCTTGCCCTCGGTTAGTATTGATGCAATCAAGCTAGTTGTTGTAGTTTTTCCATGTGTACCTGCAACTGCAATACCTTTTTTAAATCTCATTAACTCAGATAACATTTCTGCTCTTGGAATAATTGCTATTTTTTGTTTATTTGCTGCCTTAACTTCAGGATTTTGATTAGAAATAGCTGCCGAAATAACCAGAACATCCATATTTTTTATATTTTTTTCTAGATGCTTACTAAAAACTTTTATGCCTATTTTTTTTAAATGTTGAATTGCTTTTGACTTGCCGAGATCTGACCCCTGTACATTAAACTTCAAATTATGCATAACCTCAGCAATGCCACTCATACCAGATCCGCCAATACCTATAAAGTGTATATTTTTTATTTTATTTTTCATTGTTTATCTCTTCACAATATGAATATATTTTATTAGATACATTTGAATTTAATTTATCTTTTTTTGCTCTTAAAGCCATCAAAAAACATTCCTTTCTATTTATTCTTAAAAGGATTTGTAAAAGTTTATTCTCAATTTCATTCTCATGAATAATGTAAGCTGCTTTTTTATCTTCTAATATTTTTCCATTATGATACTGATGATTATCAACAGCATATGGAAAAGGTATCAATATTGAAGCAATACCTGCTTCAATAAATTCTGAAATAGTAAGTGCTCCAGATCTAGCAATAACAATATCAGCCCATTCGTATTTTTCCTCAATATCGTATATAAATTTTTCTTTTCCTAGGAGCCAGGGTGGACCTTTTACAACACCACTCGCTAAATTCAAATATGTTCTAACTAATTCCTCATAATGCTTTTCACCTGATTGATGAATAACTGAGATTTGCTCCTTTGTAAATTTGTTTAAGATTGGTGGCAATAATCTATTAAAAGCACTTGCTCCTAAACTCCCACCTAAAATTAAAATATTCAGAGGTCCTGCTTTATTCTTAAATCTTTGTTGAGGGTTTTTAATGTTAGATATTGATTTCCTTATTGGATTTCCTATTACTTTTCCTTTTAAGCTATTTTCAAATCCACAAAATATCTGATTAGCAAACTTTGAAATTACTTTATTAGCCAATCCTGGTATCGCATTCTGCTCATGAATAATTAAATGTATTCCGAGTATTTTAGATGCAATTGCCATTGGTATGCCTATATAGCCACCCATTATTATTACAAAATCTGGTTTATCAACTCTTAATGCTTTTATAGACTGAAGTATTGATCTGAAAAGAATAAATGGGAGTTTAATCCATGGCAATAAACCCTTGCCTCTAATACCAGAAATACTTATTGAATAAAAAGGAATCTTATATTTATCTACTAAACTATTTTCCATGCCTTTTGGCGTCCCAACCCATGACACAGGAATTGACTGTTCCAAAAAATACTCTGAAATTGCAAGGCCAGGATATATATGACCACCTGTTCCGGCAGCTACAACCATAGTCTTAAATTTATTTATTATAATGTTGTCCTCGTAAATTTCTTCTATTTTCATGATCTATTCTAAGCACAATAGCTATAGCAATAATACTCACTAAAATACTACTTCCCCCATAAGACATTAATGGCAATGTTAATCCTTTGGTTGGAAACAAGCCTAAATTTACAGCTATATTAATTGTGCATTGAATCGAAAACCATATAGCTATCCCTTGGGCCATTAACGCTGCAAAATGTCTATTATTTTGTATTGACTCTTTTGCAATCCCAAACATTCTTACTATTAGAAATGCAAATAATCCTATAACAATAGTAACTCCTAATAAACCAAATTCTTCCCCAATAATTGCCATAATAAAATCTGTATGTGCCTCAGGTAAAAAAGACATTTTTGCAGAACTACTTCCTACTCCTGTGCCAAAATATTCGCCATTACCAAAAGCCATTTGTGCTTGCGTTGTTTGATAACCTGAATTAAATACATTTTCGGGCCCCCACGGATCTAAAAATCCTTGTATTCTTGCCTGTTTATATGGGGATATTTGAATTGCTCCCCACACTCCAATTGGAGCTAATATTGCTAAACTTAAAATAACCCTTAAGGTCAACCCCCCCAAAAAAAGTATGCCTATAGCAATTGCAGTAATCACAATTAACGCGCCGAGATCAGGCTCTACGAAAACCAACCATCCAGTAATAATCATCACCCCAAGCATAGGTAAAAATCCTTTCACAATGGTTCTCATTTGCTTTGATTTCCTTAAAACATAATCAGATGCATACATGACTGTAAAAAGTTTAACAAGCTCTGTTGGTTGAAAATTTGCAACAACCAATGAAAGCCATCTTCTGCTTCCATTAATTTTTAGACCAATACCAGGAATTAAAACTAAGACCAAAAGTACACCTCCTATTAAGAACAAATAAGGCGCCCATTTCTGCCAAAAATACACTGGGATTAAGAATGTAATGTACCCACAAATAAAAGCAATCACTAGATACGCTGACTGTCTTATTAAAAAATAATAATGTTGATACCCATATTTTTGTTCTGAAGCAGCTACTTCAATTGATGCCGAATACACCATAACTAAGCCTATCCCCAATAATAATAAAGCAGCCCATATCAAGCTATAATCATAAATTGGAAGATTGTAATTTTTTTGAGAAGAAAAAAGTTTCATAACCTACAAATCTTCCACAATAGATTTATATTCATCACCACGTTCTTTATAATTTTTATACATATCGTAGCTTGCACATGCGGGAGATAATAAAACAATATCGCCGGCATCTGCATCTTTATATGCCGATAAAACTGCATCTTTCATCAACTTATGATTAGTAATCTTCAGTGATTGTATAGAATTAAAGTTTTCTTCAAATATATGCGCATCTTGACCAATTAAATAAAGAGCTGATACCCTCTGCTTTAGATGCTTTTCTAAAGGTTTTAAAATTTGATTCTTACTATCACCGCCGGCAATTAAAAAAATATTTTTTTTATCAAAACTTTTTAAAGCTGTAATTGTTGCATTAACATTAGTTGCTTTTGAATCATTATAAAATTCAATACCTTGTAAATTTTTTAACCACTCTAGCCGATGAGTAACACCTTTTAAATTATTAATTTTAAAATGGTTAAATTTCGGGAAAGCAGATTGTATACATGCAATTGCAGCCATAATATTTAATTTATTATGCCACCCTAGCAACTTTAGTCCTTTCAATAAAATAGTAACCCCATCTCCTCTTTCTACAGAAGGAGAAAAATTATTATTTGTCAAAATATAATCGTCTTTATTATGAGATTCTGAAGCTCCAAAAGATAAATTTGCTTTATGCTTTAAAGCATCTAATTTTTCGTCATCTCGATTAATAATATTAATTTCTGCTAAGTCAAACAATTTTGCTTTTACTTTAAAATATTGTGTGAATGAATCATATCTATCCATATGGTCATCTGAAATATTTAGAATTACGGCTACATCAATTTTTGCCTTATTGAGTAATTCAAGCTGAAAACTTGATAATTCAATAATTAAAAGATCCAAGGTTTCTAATTGATCGATATCCAATATTGGAAAACCTATATTTCCTACTGCCTTTGCTCTTAATCCTGATTCCAGAGAAATTTGCTCAATCATTGAGCAAACAGTCGTTTTACCATTTGTGCCAGTCACAGCAATTATTTTTGTTCCTAATAAGTCATTTCTCTCAAAAAATAATGAAATATCATTATGAAAAGTTACCCCTTTCTTTATCATTTTTTTTAATAAAGGGTGTCTAGGATCTACTCCAGGACTAATTGCAACAAAATCTACATTCTCAAAAAATACTTCTTTTAAATCACCATGGAAATATAAATTTTTTTTGGTACCAAATAAATTTATAGCATTACCCAAAGCATTTTTGTTTTCATCATAAAAAGATATTTTTGTATTGCTACCTAAATATCTCGCAATAGATAAACCAGTTTGCCCACAGCCTAAAATTAATACATTATTGATACTTTCATTCATTAACGAATTTTTAGACTAGCTAAGCCAATAAGAACAAGCATCATAGTTATGATCCAAAATCTCACAACAACTTGTGTTTCTTTCCAGCCCTTTTTTTCATAGTGATGATGAAGTGGAGCCATTAAAAAAATACGCCTTCCTTTTCCAAATATTTTTTTTGTATATCTAAAGTAACTCACTTGAATTACTACTGAAAATGTTTCCACCACAAATATTCCAGCCATAATCATTAAAACAATTTCTTGTCTTACAATCACTGCTAGTGTCCCCATTGCAGCTCCAATTGATAAAGAACCTAAGTCTCCCATAAATACTTCTGCTGGGTATGCATTAAACCAAAGAAATCCCAACCCTGCTCCAGCTAGTGCAGCGCAAAATATTGTCAACTCACCTGCTCCTTCTATGTATGGGATGCTAAGGTAATTTGCAAAAATTGTATTGCCCTCAACATATGCAAAAACTCCTAATGCACTGATTACCATAACAGCTGGCATAATAGCTAATCCATCAAGCCCATCTGTTAAATTAACTGCATTACTGCTTCCAACCACTACTAAATAAGTAAGGATAATAAAAGCTAATCCTCCTAGCGGTAAACTTAAATTTTTAAAAAATGGAATTAATAACTCTGTTTCTTGTGGTGTTCCAGCAGTAAAAAATAAATAGCACGCAATACCAATACCAATAATTGATTGCATTATAAATTTTTGAATTGCTGTTATTCCATCGCCTTTTTTCTTCTTAATCTTGCTAATATCATCAATCAAACCTATTAGGCCAAAAGAAGTAGTCACAATAAGTAAAAGCCAAACGTAACTATTACCAAGATCTGCCCATAGTAATGTTGAAATAATAATTGAAATTAATATCAATCCTCCTCCCATTGTCGGAGTTCCAGACTTAACAAGATGCCCTTCTGGTCCATCATTTCTAATATATTGGCCTAGACTGTATTCTCCTAATTTCTTAATGAACCAACCACCAAAACAAAATGAAATTAATAAAGATGTAATAACAGCTAATACAGCTCTCAGAGAAATATAATTGAAAACATTAAATCCTTGAATATCTGTAGATAGCCATCTAAATAATTCTAATAACATTATTGATTCCCTATAAAATAATTCTACTAATAAGTTCTTCCATTCTCATAAATCGAGATCCTTTAACCAATATAATTGATTTAGCATCTATTATCTTTAATAGTTTACTTAAAAGAGCCTCTTTCGATCCAAACCAAAATTCATTTTTATCTAATTGTTGCATAGTTATTTTTGTTTGGCTTCCAATAGCTAGGGTAAAGTCTATTTGAGATTTTTTAATATAATCGCCCAATTCTTGATGGTATCTATATGTATTATTTCCAAGCTCAGCCATATCTCCAATAACTAAAATTTTTTTCCCTTTCATTGATGCCAAAACATCTACAGCCTCCCTCATAGAGGTTGGATTGGCGTTATAGCTGTCATTAATAATAATTGTCCCGCTACCGCTATCCATAATCTCAAGTCTTCCAGGAAATGGTTTAGTTGCCTCTATTCCTTTTTTGATTATATTTATAGGTATATCTAAAGCATAACTGCATGCGCATGCAGCAAGAATATTCCTTATATTATGCTTGCCTAATAAATTTATTTTGACGTCAAAATTTTCTTTGGGAGTTAAGATTGTTATTGTTTGCTCATCTAGCACTTTACAGTTTATGGTTGCTTCTTTTGTAAGCCCAAATGTGATTTGTTTTAAGTGCTCTTTATTCTTAGCTAAAAATTGGTAATAATTATCATCTCTAGGCAATATAGAGGTTTCAAGTTCATCCGAATTATTTAAGAGCTCTTTCTTAGCTTCTGCAATATTGTCTTTAGTTTTGAAATTTTGAATGTGTGCTTCGCCAATATTAGTTATTAAAGCAATATTGGGTTTAGCAATTTTTATTAGTTCAGCAATTTCTCCAGCATGGTTCATACCTAACTCTAATACAGCATGACTATGACTATCCTTAAGATTTAGAAGTGTAAGTGGTAAGCCAATATCATTGTTAAAATTTCCTACTGTATATAATAATTTATCCTCGCCTAAATAGTTACTCATAATTGATACTAGTATCTCTTTTGTTGAAGTTTTTCCATTACTCCCTGTAATTGCAATTATTTTTGGTTTAATTTCATCTCTAAGAAATAAAGCGATATTTGCTAATGCTTTTTTTCCACTTTCTACTAAAATAGTATTTTTTGAATGCAACTCAGGGTTGGAAATGATTGCAAATTGAGCACCATTGTTCAAAGCTTCTTTTATAAATTTATTCCCGTCATGTTTTTTTCCTATTATTGCAATATATAAATCACCTTTTTTTTCATTTCTTGAGTCTATTGTGATAGTTGATACTTTAGTTTTTAAAGATTCTACTGGCCCGATAAAAGAACCTTTTGTAATCTCTATAATCTTCTTTAATGTAATATTAATTACCTACTCCAAAGTATCTGATTAAATATTTTTTTGCTATCAAGCTATCTGAAAATTCTTTTCTGACTCCTTTTATTTCTTGATATGTTTCATGTCCCTTTCCTGCAATAAGAATTACATCATCAATATCAGACTTCTTTAAAACTTCTTTAATTGCAGTCTCTCTATCTTCTATTTTTATATTTGGAATAATTATATTTTGACAAATATCATCAATTATTGATTTTGGCTCTTCAAACCTAGGGTTATCAGAAGTTACAACTACAAAATCTGCATAATGATTAACAATAATTGCCATTTCTTTTCTTTTCCCCTTATCTCTATCTCCCCCACATCCAAAAACTATATTTAAATTTTTGTATTTTGATGATTTCAAGGACTCTAAGATATTTTTAAGAGCGTCAGGGGTATGAGCGTAATCTATAATCACTTTTGGACAATTTTTCAAACCAGTTTCTAATTCTTCTGCTCTTCCAGGAACAGGGCTCAAGATTTTTAATACTGGGATAATATCTTCTATTTGATAACCTAAAGAAATTAAAGTCCCAATCACTCCTAAAATATTATAAATATTATATTGTCCAACCACTGAAGCACTTATCTCAATACTTTTTTCTTGATATATTAAATCAAATTTTGTTATTTTATTATCTGTAACAAGATTTTTTGCTTGTAATGTGCATGTGGTATTTATACCAAAAGATATTTTTTGAGCTTCGTCTAATTTTGATTCTTGAAAAATTTCTTTACCTAGTGGGTCGTCAATATTTATAACTAAATTGCCCTTCTTTGCATCCAATAGGAAACCTTTCTTTGTATGTGAATAACTCTCAATAGAATCATGATAATCTAGATGATCTCTAGAAAGGTTGGTAAATAGACGTACATTAAAATCAATACCGGATACTCTGCCTTGCTTAATCCCATGCGAAGATACTTCAATACATGCGTCTTGGACCTTATTGATAACAAAATTATTTAATATGTTTTGAATTGTAACTGCATCAGGTGTTGTATTTGTAGTTGGCTGTAAATTATCAAATAAACCATAACCAATTGTGCTGATCATTGTAGCTTTTCTCTCAAGATTTTTAAGACATTGGGTTATCCAATAGACACTTGAAGTTTTCCCATTAGTGCCAGTTACCCCTATTAAATTTATTTTTCTTGATGGGTTATTATTGAACTCGCTTGCAATATTTGAAATACTACCTTTTAAGTTTTTTACTGGTAAATTTGGTAATTTCCATTTGGCATCCCATTTAAAACCAAAAGGATCATATATTATTGCACCGGCTCCTTTCTTTATAGCCTCATCAATATAATTCCTTCCATCTTTATTCTCGCCTGGGTAAGCTAAGAAAATTGAGCCTTTTTTAATATTTATACTATTTTGCTCTAAATATTTAAACTCAGCTAATAGCTTTTTTAATGAATTGCTCATAATTTTGTCTTATCAGCATAGGCCTCTTTTTTATTTTGTGTATCCTTTAATTCTAATCCATCAGCTTCAATGCTATACCATTCAAATGCTTTTGACATAACTCTACTAAAAACTGGGCCCGCTAGGGTGCCTCCTGAATAACCTTTTTCCACTAAAGGTTCATCAATCATAATTGCCATTACAAACCTTGGGTTTGATACTGGCCCTAATCCTACAAAAGTCCCGATATATTTATCTTTAGCATATTCCCCATTTATATATTTTCTTGTTGTTCCTGTCTTTCCGGCTACTCTATAACCATAAACTTTAGCTTTAGGCGCTGTTCCTCCATCAGCATCGGTTACAGATTCCAACATAAGCAACATATCTTTTGTTGTTTTAGAAGACAATACTTTTTTACTTATTTTTAGATCATCTTTTTTAATTAGAGAAATTGGTTTTAGTTTTCCTTCGTTAGCAAACACTGTGTAAGCTTGAGCAGTCTGAATCAGTGTCGAATTCATTCCATACCCATAGCTTGCTCGCGAATGGTCTATTTTTTTCCATTTTGTATGTTTTCTTACAGACCCGCTTACTTCTCCAGGAAAATTAATACCTGTTTTTATTCCATAACCGAATTTTCTATACATTGCTGCTAAATTATTTGAGCTAACTTTCTCGCTAATTTTAGCCGAGCCTATATTTGAAGAAACTTTAATCACATCTTTTACAGCTATTTCTCCATGCGCATGAGTGTCATGTATGAGCTTACCCTCATATCTATATTCACCTTTACCTGTATCAATTATGGTGTCTATAGTCACTACTTTTCTCTCTAAGGCTGCAGCAAGACTAATAGGCTTCATCGTTGAACCAGGCTCGAACACATCTGTCACTGCACGATTTTTTATAAAATCTCCTACTTTATTATATCCATTTGGGTTAAAGGAAGGGTAATTTGTCATAGCAAGCACCTCACCCGTCTTAGCATCCAATAAAACTGCGGATCCAGATATTGCCTCATGCTTTTCTACTGCTTTTCGAAGAGCATTATAAGCCGCATTTTGTAATCGTAAATCAATCGTTAGCCTTATATCTTCTCCATCTTTTGGTAATTTTATTTGTTGCACTTCTCCAACCACTCTCCTATTTTTATCTATACGATTTATTATCTTTCCTTTTTCTCCAGCAAGTTTTTTATTCATTAACATCTCTATTCCCTCCTGCCCAACACCATCGCTTCCAGTAAATCCTACAACATGGGCAACCGGTCCATTTTCAGGATAGAATCTTTTATATATCTTATTTGAACTAATACCCGATATTTTTAATGCCATAATTTTTATTTTAGTATCGGGTGAAATATTTTTCCTAAGAGGAATATTTCTTTTATTTCTATCTTTAAGGTTTTTGTTTAAATCTTTTGTGCTTAATTTAAGTAAGTTAGCTAACTGCTTCTTTTGCTCATTAAGCTCGGCTTGAACAATAGGATCTGTATCTTTGAAATTTACTATAGCTGCATCAGCCATAATTGAATAAACTGGGGTGCTTTCTGCCAATAGTGAGCCATTACGATCTAAAATTTTTCCCCTATATGGAAATAAATCTAATGCCCTATGCTGTCTTTGCCTTGATTCTTTTTGTAACTTATCTTTTTCAAAAGCTGCTAATTTAATCGCTTGCGCAAATAAAACTAAAAACATTCCAAGCATAAGTATTAAGACTATTCGCCTTCTGGCTCTTGATAGTTCGAAATACTCTTTTCTAGATTTAATTTTAATCATCTAATTATCACTTTTTTTTCTTTTCTACTAGGGATATACATATCTAATTTCTGCTTTGCTTTTTTTTCGATTATCTCAATTCTTGATTCAGATGATTCCTCAATTCTTAGCATTGTTTGTTGGTCTTTCAAATCTAAAGTTTTCTTACTTTCTTTATCTAATTCTGCAAAACTATTTCTAGTTAAATGCGTAAAATTTACTGTGGTTAAAGCGCAAACAATCAAAACAAAAAATAAAATTAAGTTTAATTTCATATTGCTTCCATTACTTTTTCAATTACTCTTAATTTTGCACTTCTAGATCTTGGATTTTTCTCAATTTCCTCACTATTTGGTGTAATCATTTTTTGAGCAATCTTAAAAGGGGCTAACTTTATTTCAGATGCCTTAATTGGAATATTTTTTGGAATGAAGTCAGTCTTCATTTGTTGTTTAGTATAGTTTTTTACGATTCGATCTTCTAAAGAGTGAAAGCTAATAACCACTAATCGGGCTTTAGGTTTTAAGTAATTAAATATTGTTGGGAGAGCATTCTCTAACTCCTCCATCTCTTTGTTAACTAATATTCTCAAAGCTTGAAATGTTTTTGTTGCTGGATCTTTTTTTAAACCTCTCTTTGGCACTATATTTTTTATCAATTCAGCCAATTCTAATGTCATTGTAATTGGCCCTTTTGTTTCGCGATGTTCAATGATTGCTTTAACTATTTTTTTAGCAAATTTTTCCTCGCCATAAGTTTTTAAAGCGTATATTAAATCAATTTCTTCGTATGTATTGATTATATCTGCTGCAGTTATTCCTTTAGTTTGATCCATTCTCATATCTAATATCGCATCGAATCTAAAACTAAAACCTCTTTTAGCTTCATCTACCTGTGGTGATGAAATGCCTAAATCCATCAATACTCCATCCAATTTTTTAATATTTTTTTTTTTAATATTTTGTCTATTTCAGAAAAAGCACAGTGCTCTATTTCAAATCTCTTATCTACCAACTTAATGCCTTCATTGATTGCATCTAGATCTCTATCGAAAGCGATTAATCTTCCCTTATCACCAAGAAGCTTCAACATTTCTCTTGAATGCCCACCTCTTCCAAACGTGCAATCTAAATAAGTCCCGTCTGACTTTATAGCTAAAGCATCAATAGTCTCTTTTAACATCACAGGAATATGAGAGTAAATTGTCATAAAGAAAAACCTCCTAACTCAGCAGGCAGTTCTCCTTTATCATTAAGCTTTATTTGTTTTATTTGTTTAACCCAGACCTCTTTACTCCATAATTCAAAATGACTTCCCTGTCCTACAAACATTAAGGTCTTATTAATAGATGCATAATCTCTTAATTCAGAAGAAATTAATAATCTTCCAACATTATCAGATGATAAATCTTCAGCATAGCCAACTAATAGTCTTTGTAATCCACTTGATTTTTTATCGAAACTTGAAAGCTGCATTATTTTTTCCTGTATGGGTCTCCATGCAGCAATTGGGTAGAGAAGGAGGCATCCATGAGGGTGAGCAGTCAATACTAATGAGCCAGTTAATAATTCCTCTCGATATTTTGTTGGAATTGCTAACCTATTCTTTCCGTCAATATTTAGTAGTGTTGCTCCTTTAAACATATGTGCACCTAAAAAGATGGGAAATTACTGAACGCCCTTAGTCTCGTTTAATAATTTCCCACAAATAACCACTTTTCCCCTACTTATGCACTATAAGCAAAAAAAAAACGCTTTGCAAGCGCTTTTTTAATATTTTTCTATATTCATCAATAAGTTAGATATAAGTTTAAGTTGACCGTTAAGCCGGGTTCTGTCTTGGACAGTCATTCATCTAGGCATACAATTACTCGCATGCTCAAGCAGCCTACCCGGTAGCAACACGAGCCGTGTCAATGCTACCCTATTTGGCCTTGCTCCGAGTGGAGGTTACCGCGTTTCACCGTAACTAAATACGCTCGTCTCTGTGGCCCTATTCCTCACCTCACGGCGTATGGCTGTTAGCCATCACTCTGCTCTATGGAGCCCGGACTTTCCTCTATATAAAAACTATATAGCGACTGCCTAGTCAACTTAAGTTAATATTTTAACACTCTTAGTTATATTTCAGATAATTCCCAAGGCAAAGTTTCTCCAGCAAAAAGAGGTATGATTTCTTCAGTGCCAATATTAATTTTATCTGGTATTTGAAATTCTTTCTTTATTAGCTTTATCTTTAACTTGTTGTAAGGTAGTTTGTAAAAATCTGCTCCAAACTTGCTACTAAAATTTTCAAGCTTATCCAATGCGTTTTCTGACTCAAAAATTGAAGCATATAATTCCATTGCATAGGCTGCCGAATAAATTCCTGCACACCCACAACTACTTTCTTTTTGATGTCTAAAATGAGGTGCGCTATCAGTCCCTAAAAAGAATTTCTGAGATCCAGAAACAGCTGCCTCTATTATTGCCAAACGGTCCTCTGCCCTTTTAAGTATCGGCAAACAATAATGATGAGGTTTAATCCCGTTAGAAAGTAGGTCATTTCTATCTAAAAGCATGTGTTGTGGGGTAATTGTTGCACCTACTTTATTATTTGCGTTTACAACAAAATCCACTGCTTCTTTAGTAGATATATGTTCAAATACAATTCTAAGATCTGGAAATTCACTATGTATTTGAATTAAATGTCTATCAATAAAAACTTTTTCTCTATCGAAGATATCTATAGTTTTATCATTAGACTCAGCATGAATCAATAATGGAACTTGATACTCTTGCATTAATTCAAAAATATTAAAACACTTTTCAATTGTATCAATTCCATTCTTAGAATTAGTAGTTACTCCTGATGGGTACAACTTAATACCATGCACAATCTTCGAATCACTTATTTTTTTAATTTCGTCACTGTTTAATAAATCATTGAAAAAAAGAGTCATCAATGGTTCGAAAGTGGAATCTCCAATAATTTTTTTTATATCTTGATAATATTTTTCAGCTTGGTCGATATTTTTGATTGGGACTCGCAAATTAGGCATAACAATTGCTCTAGAAAATTGTCTTTCAGTATCCTTGCAAGCATGCTTAAGTATGTCCCCTTCCCTAAGGTGGAGATGCATATCATCAGGCTTTGTAATAATTAATTCAGTCATTTTTTAATTCCAATGCTTGATTATAAACTTTCTTTTTATTTTTTTTAAATATTGAAGAAATAAGTTTTACGGATTGGTTCAAAGGTAACTCTTTCATCATCACTGTCAATGCTTCATTTATGGATATCGTTTCATTATTCTCAATTTCCTTTATTGGTGGAGTTAAAATAATAACGAATTCTCCTTTTTGCTCCTCTGGGTGACTTTCAAATCTTTCTATTATAGATGAAACCTTATCCTTATAAATTGTTTCATAGATTTTAGTAAGTTCTCTGGCAATAAATATCTCACATAAAGGACCAAAAATATTTTGTAAAAAAGCTAGGGTTTTTAAAATTCTATGTGGAGATTCAAAAATAATTGTAGGAAGTGTTTGGTCATATATTTTCTGGAGTAATTTCTTAGACTTGCTAGCTGTATTTGGAAGGAACCCATAAAATTGAAACTGAGTTGAAACAATTCCCGATGCAGAAAAAGCAGCGACAAGAGAAGATGGTCCTGGTATTGGTGAAACCTTAAGCCCCAACTTTAATGCTTGATTTACCAAGAATGCTCCTGGATCACTTATAGCTGGAGTGCCCGCATCAGATACATAAGCAATTGATTTTCCATTTAAAAGGTCATTCATTAAAATTTCAGTCTTATTTTTTTCATTATGCTGATGCATAGATATTAATTTTTTTTTGATACCGTAATGAGACAACAATCTATTGGTTGTTCTCGTGTCCTCGCAAACAACTAAATCGACCTTTTTTAATATCTCTAAAGCTCTCAAAGTAATATCTTCAAGATTTCCAATAGGTGTCGCAATGAGGTATAAGCAAGTTTCCATAAATAAATATTTAAGATCTTTTCAATTTAGTTTCTAAAAAAATTATTTAGCTATATAATAATTATTAATGAAATCATACAAGCTTTTCATACTTTTTATTTTATTTATCGTTCAATTGGTAGGTTGTGCTCCAACCACAATAATTGGAATTCCTGCATCAATTTTAGACAGAAGAACAACTGAAACCCAAATTAATGACAATCAAATATTCTTAGCTGCATGGTCTCCAATTCAGGAAGTCGTCGAAAATGAGGCACAAAAAAGTCATTACAATCTAATATCTTACAATAGGGCTATTCTTATAGTAGGCGAGGTTCCTACTGAGGAGATAAAGAATAGAATAACTGATGTACTTTCTAAAATAGAAGGTGTTAAAACAGTTCATAATAAAATGATTGTTGGTGAAGCCTGCAAAATTAAACAAAGGGCTAAAGATACGATAACAACAACCAATGTTAAAACAAGGCTGTTTCTAGAGGTAAATAATGAAGTTCATCCTCTACATGTAAAAATTATGACCGAAAATGACACTATTTACTTACTCGGAATAGTTAATGAAAAAGAGGCTGACGAAGCAATTAAAATTGCTAAATCATCAAAAGGTGTTAAATTAGTTGTGCCTTTATTTGAGTTAGACGAGAACGTTAAAAATAATTATTGATTATTTTTATTTTTTGCATTATGATTTCATCTCACGCAATATTATCAACAAACCAATTACCTCAAACTAAAAAATTTTAAAAAGTAATTAACAAAATATGAGCAATACCATTACTCATCTAACTGATGAAACCTTTGAAGAAGAAGTCTTGCAATCAAATATTCCAATATTAGTGGATTACTGGGCGCCGTGGTGTGAGCCGTGTAAAATGATAGCTCCTATTCTAGAATCTCTTACAGCTGAATATGCTGGTAAATTAAAAATATCTAAACTTAATATCGATGATAATCAAAAAACCCCTCAAAAATATGGTGTGCGTGGAATACCTACTTTAATGATTTTTAAAAATGGAAATGTAGAGGCCACCAAGGTTGGTGCTTTATCAAAATCTCAACTAACAGCTTTTATCGACAGTATCTTATAAAAATATGCATTTATCTGACTTAAAACACTTACCCGTTGCCGAAATTGTAGATTTAGCAATTGCAGATAAAATTGAAAATACAGGAAGAATGCGTAAACAAGATCTTATATTTGCGATTCTAAAAAATAAGGCAAAAAATGGCGACACGTTATTTGGTGACGGGACATTGGAAGTTCTTCAGGACGGCTTTGGATTTTTAAGATCAGCTGCAGCATCATATTTAGCTGGAACAGATGATATTTATGTATCGCCATCTCAAATTAGACGATTTAATCTTCATACTGGGGATACCATTGAGGGTGAGATTAGAACTCCGAAAGATAGTGAGCGTTATTTTGCATTAGTTAAAGTAGATAAAGTTAATAATGACGCTCCAGAAAATACAAAAAATAAGATTCTATTTGAAAATCTTACCCCTTTATTTCCAACAGAGCCACTAACCCTTGAAAGAGACACAGGAGGGGAAGAGAATAATACTAGTAGAGTTATTGATATGATAGCTCCTATAGGTAAGGGTCAACGTGGATTGATAGTTGCGAGTCCAAAAAGTGGTAAAACTGTTATGTTACAAAACATTGCTCACGCAATAACATCAAACCATCCAGATGTCTCTCTCATTGTCTTATTAATTGATGAAAGACCTGAAGAGGTTACAGAAATGACCCGCTCTGTTAAAGGCGAAGTAGTTGCATCGACCTTTGATGAACCTGCAACAAGGCATGTCCAAGTAGCAGATATGGTTCTTGAAAAAGCAAAAAGATTAATTGAGCATAAAAAAGATGTTGTTATACTTCTTGATTCCATTACAAGACTTGCAAGGGCTTACAATACAGTAATACCATCCTCTGGAAAAGTTCTCACTGGTGGTGTTGATGCAAATGCGCTCCAGAAACCAAAACGTTTTTTTGGCGCAGCTAGAAATATTGAAGAGGGGGGCTCTTTAACAATAATTGCTACAGCATTAGTTGATACTGGATCCCGAATGGATGACGTGATATATGAAGAATTTAAAGGTACAGGAAACATGGAAATTCACCTTGATCGCAAAATGGCTGAAAAAAGAACATACCCAGCAATTAACGTTAACAAATCAGGTACACGAAGAGAAGAATTATTAATACCTCAAGAAATTTTACAAAAGATTTGGGTATTACGAAAACTACTTTACCCAATGGAAGATGTAGAAGCAATGGAGTTCCTCCTAGACAAGGTCAAATCAACCAAAAACAATGATGACTTCTTCAATAGTATGAGGAAGTAAAACTAAACAAATCATTGATTTTTCCAAGAATATCAATGATAATTCAATTCTTAAATTTAAAAGATTATAAATTATTATGAAAAAAGATACACATCCTGATTATCCAGAAGTTAATGTAGCTTGCAGTTGTGGAAATAAGTTTAAAACGCAATCAACTATTGGTAAAGATATGGCCATCGAAGTTTGTTCCCTATGTCATCCTTTTTACACAGGAAAACAAAAAATTCTTGATACAGCAGGTAGAGTTGAAAAATTTAAGAAAAAATACGGAATGTAAATTCTTTTACTTTAATATACAAAAAAAGCAGCTTAGCTGCTTTTTTTGTATATGATTGATTAATATGAAATTTGACCTAGAACATGATTGGCAAGGGAATATGTCAACACCAAGAAAAAACCTTGGGGAAAAAACAAAATTACATTTGTTTTTTGTATTATCAATAATTTTTCTCTTCACTGGGTTAATTGGGCACGAGCCATGGCGCCCACTAGAGTCAACTTCTATTAGTATTATATTAGATATCGTTCAAAATAATTTAATAATTCTTCCAATGGCAGCAAGTGAAAATCTAATAACGCATCCACCTTTATACTCTTATGTTGGTGCAGCATTTGGTAAACTTTTTTCGCCTATACTTACACTGCATGATGCTGCTAGGTTATCAAATATTTTCTGGGTTGGTCTAATACTAACAAGTCTTGGTTTAATGACAAGGGAATTATGGGGAGAGGGGTTTGGGCGTCAAGCTGGTTTGATTTTTATAGGATCAGTTGGATTAATACTAAATATACATAGCCTAATACCAGAGATAGCGACACTCCTAGGCTACACAATGGCCCTATATGCTTTTTCGTTATATTTTAGAAGGCCTTTTCGTGCAAGCATGGTTCTTGGCTTTGGCTCAGGGATTGCATTTTTATCAGGAGGTATAATTCCTATAGTAGTTATATATTTATCATCTTTATTTTTACTTATTTTTAAAAATTGGAGAAATAAAAGATATTTTATATTTGTTAGTATATCGATAATTATAGCTATCCTCGCAATCGGTCCGTGGCTTTATTCATTCAACTATCTAGAGCCTAAACTTTTTTCATCTTGGATAAAAACAATATATTTTTCACCTGAATTATTATTCAATTATCACTTACAGGCTATTTTATGGTTTACTTGGCCTGCTCTTCCACTTGCAATTTGGCTCATTGCTAAAGACTACAAGTTAATTTTAAGTCAAACAAAACTTCAAATTCCAATCATTTTTTTCGTTGTATTGTTAATCATAATCTCTATAACAGGGCAACCCAACCAAACAAACCTTATTCCGTTCACTATCCCACTATCAATTATTGCTGTTGGTGGGATTGATAGATTAAATAGAGGTACTGCAAGCGCTTTGAATTGGTTTGGAATATTAATTTTTGGCTTTATTGGCTTTTTAATTTGGCTTGGTTGGTTTGCAATGATGGCTAAAATTCCTGAAAAAATATACGAGCGTATGTTTTATCAATCTTCAAATTATATAGCTGAATTTGAATTATTTAATTTTATATTTGCCTTGGTAATAACTATGCTCTGGCTAGCTTCTATTATTAAATTTAAAATTACTAACCGATCGGCAATCTCTAACTGGGCATTAGGAATAACAATGGTGTGGGTAACATTAATAACCCTTTGGGGACCATTTATTGATAACCGAAAAGATTACAAATTAATTTTCACTGACGTAAAACAACAGCTTATAAAAAGTTCGACTTGTGTATACGTTAACAACTTATCTGATAGTCAAATAAATTTATTGCATTACTATTCTGGAATTAAAGGTACTAATCCGAATTTAGAAAATAAGGATTGCCGGCTTGCATTAGTCTCCCTAACTGAAGATAAAAATATACCAGCAGAATATAAATCATGGGGCGAAATTTGGACTGGGAGGCGCTTAATAGATAAAAATTATTTTGTTTTACTAACTAAGGAGATAAATCGTTAATCTTTTAAATATTTTTTTATTGCCTCATTAACCATATCATCTAATAAATTTTCTTCAGATGAATCAACATACTCAATAATATCTTTTCGCATAATGGGTGGCCAGAATTTCTTCATATGTCCAGCGATATCTTTCGTAGCCTGCTCTCTATCTGGATAGCTTTTAAAAAACCCTCCAATTTGATTGGCCATAGTAACTAAATTATTATTCATTTGAGAATCTTACTCTATAATTCTCTGGTTGTGACTATAAATTGTATACCGCGACTCTCTAGCAAATCCAACTAAAGTAATACCAAGGTTATTTGCCATTCTAATCGCTAGGCCAGTTGGTGCAGAAATTGCAATTAGGAGTTTTAAATTAACATATGCTATTTTTTGGACCATCTCATAACTTGCCCTGCTGGATGTAATAACAAAATCACTTTCAGCAATTTTAGATTTAAGACTGGCACCTATTAATTTATCCAAAGCTATATGCCGACCAACATCTTCACGAATTATTTTTAAGTTTCCTTCGTTATTAAATATAGCAGCCGCATGGGTTGCCCCAGTCTTTTTTTGTAACACCTGGTCCTTAGAGAAATTTTGTAATGCTTTAAGGATATTGTTGGAATAAAATTCTGGATTAGAAATTTTTACTTCTGGAATTCTCATCGCTTGAGACAAGCTCTCCGCTCCGCAAAGTCCACATCCAGTTCTCCCAGTTAAATTTCTTCTAACCTCTTTAAGCTTTACAAAGCATTCAGAAGAAATTTTAATATTTAACTCAATGCCATCATCTTTACAGTTTATTTCAATTGAATATATATCGGATACATCATTCACTATTCCCTCTGTAACAGAAAATCCTACTGCAAAGTCTTCTAAATCAGATGGTGAACCCATCATTACAACATGAGCTATTCCGTTGTAAATTAAAGCAATTGGGGTCTCTTCTGCTATATTTTCTTGGACCTCATCTTTAATAGATGAACTTTTATGAACTTTTGAAAGTGTTACAGTTTTTTTTGTTTGAATAAATTTAGAACTAGTCACTTAGATTCTAATTAACCTTTTCCTCATTCTTTTTTACAAGGTCAATTTGTTTCTCACTAAATTTTTGATATTTTTCTTGCCAATCGGAAGGTTGTGTAACTTTTGTTACCTGAACTGCTGTTACTTTAAATTCTGGGCAATTTGTTGCCCAATCTGAGTTATCAGTTGTTATTACATTTGCCCCTGATACTGGATGATGAAAAGTTGTGTATATTACACCAGGTTGGACTCGATCAGTTATTTTTGCTCTTAAAACTGTATCGCCAGCGCGACTATTAATACCGACCCAATCTTGTTCATTTATTCCTCGGTCTTCTGCATCATGAGGGTGAATTTCAATTAAGTCTTCAGTGTGCCACTCTGTATTATTTGTCCTTCTTGTCTGGGCTCCAACATTGTAATGAGCTAATATACGGCCTGTTGTCAAAATAAGAGGAAATTTATTATTAACCCGTTCAGTAGTTGGAATGTATTCTGTAATAAAAAACTTACCTTTTCCTCGAACAAATTCATCAACATGCATTGTGGGTGTGCCTTCTGGATACTCATCATTGCAGGGCCATTGAATACTTCCTAATTCATCAATTTTATCAAAACTAACACCTTTAAAGGTAGGTGTTAGTTGTGCCACTTCATCCATAATCTCACTTGCATGCTTATAATTCATTGGGTAACCCAGAGCATTTGAAAGCAATTGAGTTATTTCCCAATCTTCATAACCATTTTTCGGTGACATTACTTTCCTAACTCTAGAAATTCTTCTTTCGGCATTTGTGAAGGTACCATTTTTTTCTAAAAATGATGATCCCGGCAAAAATACATGCGCATACATAGCTGTTTCGTTTAAAAATAAATCTTGCACGATTACACATTCCATAGACTCTAGAGCATGGGTTACATGTTTAGTATCTGGATCAGATTGAGCAATATCTTCACCCTCACAATAAACTG